>ERZ779865.180-NODE-180-length-60112-cov-11.511398_pt1 | contig 60112 bp, 75 predicted proteins | sample MGYA00433088_ERZ779865 | MGnify/ENA primary metagenome ERZ779865 (study PRJEB29588, sample SAMEA2151703) | human gut metagenome | biome: human gut; feature: human-associated habitat; material: faeces | place: Denmark | collected 2008/2010 ... | reverse complement strand
GAAAGGAGCTGTCCCTAGTACGAGAGGACCGGGATGGACGCACCTCTGGTGCACCGGTTGTCGTGCCAACGGCACAGCCGGGCAGCTAAGTGCGGAACGGATAAACGCTGAAGGCATCTAAGCGTGAAACCGCCCTTAAGATAAGATATCCCATCGAAAGAGTAAGACCCCTCAAAGACTATGAGGTTGATAGGCCTATGGTGTAAGCATGGTGACATGTTCAGCCTGCAGGTACTAATCGGTCGAGGGCTTGACCTTATTTCATCTCTTCTGATTACGCTTCTCTGTTACTTCCTTTATTCAATTTTCAGGGTTTGATACCTTGAATATATGATAGCCGGTGCATATGGCTATGAGGTTCCACCTGTTCCCATTCCGAACACAGAAGTTAAGCTCATACACGCCGAAGATACTCAGATGGTGACGTCTCGGGAAAATAGGGCTGCGCCGGCTCTTATCATATATACCATATTCCTCAATAGCTCAGTCGGTAGAGCGCATGACTGTTAATCATGATGTCGCTGGTTCGAGTCCAGCTTGGGGAGCCAAAACAAAAACATACAAACCGTTTCGATAAAATGCGGCTGTATGGTAATCAAAAAGCGTCGGGAATAACTTCTCGGCGCTTTTACTTTTCCCTAAACAAGAAATCTCCCGCCCTCAACCGAGAGCGGGAGAAAATTTTATCAGAACCTGTTCAGTCCCTTGCGACCGATAACCGCAGGGAAATCACGATAGCAGCAGTCCATGTCAACATCACCCTTGATGCCGCCGACACAGCCTTTCCAGGAATACTGCCAGATGCCTACATCTTCGGCAGGAACGCACTTGGGGAAAATGTTCTCCACTCTCGCAACCCAGCAGGTGTAACGCTTGGGCATGTCGGCGCTCAGCTTGTCCCTGAAAAATGTGTCATAGCTGTAAATGCCTGCCCATGCGCCCGCAGCTTCCAGACGGCTGCAAAATGCAGATACCATGTCACAGCATACAGTCCTCGACGCCTTGCCCTGTTCCTCGAAATCGCCGTAAACAGGCAGCTCAAATGACTTGCCTTTCATGATTTTCAGCATGAAATCAGCTTCCCTGACCGCCTCCGCCACAGCTTTCGCATAACAGTAGTGGTATGCCCCCACCATCAGACCCGCCGCCTTTGCACCCTTGTAGTAGTCCTCAAATCGGCGGTCAACCTGCCTGGGGCTTTCAATGCCAAATCCCGTGCGGATAATAACGCCGTCAATGCCCGATGCCTTGACCTTCACGAAATCGACCTTCCCGTTGTGATGGGACAGGTCGATTATTTTCATTTTGACTTCTCTCACTTATTTTCCCCGCCTTTCGACTTCATCACATCAATGATTTTATCAAATATCCTCTTTACAGGCTCGGGCAGAACGCCCATAAGCGCAGCGTTTTCGCATATTGATATCAGTTCGGACGCACAAAATGCGATAACAACAGCATTGCGTATGTAATCACACCCCAGCAGCACATCAGCGTAATGGGCGCATACCACAAGCAGTATCGTGCAGATTTTTTTGATTATGCCCTGCCAGCAAGCCTTAGAGGACAGCGCACCGTTCTCAGACTTGCTGGATTTATTCCAGAAAATAGCGCAGGCAATACCTGTCGCAAAATCCGCTGCCATAAAGATAAGCAGCGTAATAATGGCATTATCCCAGCCGCCCAGGGCTGCCGAAACAGCCCCGCCGATTGCGCCGATAATGGCGCATACATATGTTTTGATGTTCATTGACATTTTCATTCCTCCTCAGATTTCCTAACCACAGGAATATCAAATTTTTTCAATTTCTCTTCCAGATCGTTAATTTCGTCTCTTACCGCCTGCCGCTTGGCGTTTAATTCGGTCATGTCATACGGTGCAGGCAGCCCTATCAACGAAAATTCATACCATTTTGCAATTTTCCAGTCGCCTATGGGGCTGGCACTATCCGACAGCTTCCAGCGGCAGTCAATTATTTTCTGGTAGATTTCATTGTATTCCATTCGTTACACCCCTTCAGCCTATGCAGAAACAGGGGCGGACGGCAAGTGCAACCCCAGCCCCATTGCGGGTTGCATTACCATTGCTAGTCATAGCCACAAATTCGTTTCCCCCAGCGACTGCTTTTAGCCAGCACCAGTTGCGGTCACAAATATATTTTGATGCAATTCTAAACAACGGAAATTGCCTATAATTTACACCTGCATCATATTTGTTCCCCCACAGATTACTGCCATACACTTCTGGTTCGGACATCAGATTGATTTTTATATCGTGCCATTCCCAATTATTGGCTGTACTATTTGTTGCACTGCTACTCAGAATTTCACGATGTGTCAGCAAATGATTATTTAATTTTACGTCAAAATGCGTATTATACACAGGCAGCACTGATGCAAACATAAAACTGTTTACATAGCCCCCGACAGCTGTGTTTGTACTGTTCATTCGATTGGTTCCAATATTCTTATCAGGCACAATAACAGCGTGGTGTGCTGTAAACGCCGTATCGCCTGTATTCAGGTATGTATCTAAACCAGCAATGCGGAATTTTGTATTGTATGTGACCGTCTGGGTCGATTCCACCAGTGACTTTGTACCGTCATCACCGGTCTGTTCCACAAAACAGGGGACATTTTCAATGCTTCCCGACAACGTGAAATAGTCACCGATATAGATATCGGAAAATGAGCCGTCTGCAATCATAGCGCATATATCGTCAATGGTGTATCCTTTGGCGAATAAATCATCGCCACGGAATATGTTATTATGATTCTCGCCAATACTGGTAATCCATTCGGTCTCATCCTCAGTAGGAAAATCAGGCTCGCCGTCAACATAGCGCTTAACGTCCTTTTCGTAGTTTTTAGCGATTTCAGCCGTAGTCAACGCTCTGCTGTACGCCGCCAAACGATAGAAATTATATGTGCCTACCGCATAATTGGTATCGCCTGCGCCCAAACAGCCCAGATAGGTATTTTTGGTCGATTTCTTGTAGTCGGATAACGTTTTTGTTCCAACCAGTGCGCCGTTCACATAGAACTTAAACGCCTGTCCGTCATAGGTTATAGCCAAACCATACGGCGTGTTCTGGGTAAACGCTGTAGCGATATTCAGGTAACTTGTCGATGATTCAGACCGTATAGATGCGTTTAACTCCCCATTCTCAGTGTAAATGCCAAAACCAGCCTTGTCAAAATTGCTGATAATATCATTTTCACCTGTGGTTCCGCCCGTTATTTCAACGAACAGTTCTACAGTAAAACGATCATAGTCAATCAGGTCGGGTATCTTCATCGCCGTTGCGATACCAGCCTGTTTGATGTAGTGGTTAGATGCTATCAGCCCGGAACCGCCGTCTGTGTATCGGCTCATAGTCTGACTGTTCACCATATCGACCCATGTGTTGCCGTTTGTGGCGTGCTTGGGCGGAAAATTATAAATGCCATCATAAAACATTTTTGCTCCGGGGGTATATCCCAGTGATGTGGGGGTTATATCAACTGTCTCACCCCCTCTCCGAACAGCCTTAAAATTTGCCGCAGCCTCATTCTTGGCAGCTACCGCCACAGCACCCGAACCTGTGATATATACAGTGTCCAGCCCCATCATGTGCATATAGTTGAACGTCTCGCCGTCCCCAATGGTGATAACGCCATCATCGCCCTTGGCAGCACCTGATTTCAGGGATACTGTGATATCCTTGCCCGACTTGTTGCGGATATCAAATCCGTTGTATTTAGCATCGAATTTCACAGCACATTCAGTGCCGTCAAGGGTGATCTCGATGACCCTGTTGCAGCCGTTTACTTCTTTTACCATAAATATCCTCCTTTAATTGCTTGCCGAATACTTGTGCCCATCTGCTCCAAATCCAATCAAATAGGTATCTGTGCCTGTAAATTCGCTAGTGCCACCGCTGTCCCATGTGTATATGATCTTCCAGGCTCCTGTTGTGCTGTCAGTCACCGAAAAATATGTTACTTTAGGCATTCCCCATGTTGGCAGGAAACTATTGGCAAATCCCCAATCCCGCAATGTTGATAATGGATTTCCCGATAAATCATAAACAATGGTTTGGGTTGAATACATATCTTCCCCGTATGTTTCCGTTGTTCTGACCTGTACACCCAATGTTTCATCAGCAACGGCATCGCCGCCGACAATATTTACAACATCGCTGTATGATGTGCCATCGGGAAATGTATATTTGCCATGTTCCTGTCCGTCCTCATAGCCCTCTTGATATCTGTCCGGTACATTGACATTCACAGGGTCAAATCCATTACAGGAATAATCAGCGGCGCTGTATGTGCCGTTTGCAGTGACCGTCAGAGGACTGATAACAACCGATTTTACACCGTCATCGTGTCCTTTATCATATCCCTCCTGATATCTGTCAGGCACATCAACAGTCACAGGCTCAAACCCCACATACCCCTCAGGCGCATTATATACTCCGTTTTCCGTTATAGTTATGGGCTTGACCTTTCCGCCCTCACCCCCCGACATCATAATCTCCGCCGCCTCAGCTGCTGTCATCGCTGCTCACCTCCTCAATGACCTCGTTGAAATTATGCCTCTCATTTCCGCTCCCCTCGGCGGTCCATATCTGGCGATAATTACCGTATGTGGCAATGACCTTGTTGTCGGATATCTTTTCGATCTTGTCGGGCAGACGGTCTGTAATGACCATCTCGGACAGCCCGAAGCCGCCTTTCCTGACAGCTTTTATCAGCTTGTATGCCTTGCCCATGTCACTCCTCCTCAAAGATTATCCCGTCGGACGTTATGCGGCTGTTGCCGTATCTTCCGCCCTCAGTGACCTTGCCGTTTACTGTGCGGGCGAGACGTCCCCTGCGGGATATCTCTCCGCCCGAAGGCGCAGATGTGGTCAGACTGCCCATGATGCCCCCCGATGACAGCTTTGCCGTTACGGACATTATGCGGTACGTTCGGTTCGGGAACTGCCCGAAGGTCACATCACAGCCGGGGAACGGTATAAACGTCAGAACGCAGTCGGAACAGCTCACAGCGTCATATGCCTTGCCCTCCGCATTTTCCCAGATGTCCGCCGCAGTGTCGTCCGTGGCAAGCTCTGAGGATATCTGCAAGGTGTCATAATCATACATCGTGCTGCCCCTCTCATAGACCGAGCTGCCGTTTGTTACCCGCACGCCCTGCGCCGTGTATTCGTCACCTATCGCCAGCGCCGAATGTTCGGATACAGGCATATTTCCCGAAGCAGTGCCGTAGGCTCGGAATGCCAGCTCATTTTCGTTTGATGTGAACCAGAATCCGCACATTACCGTTGAAATGTTTTCGAGGATAGTTGCACAGCTGACACCGCCCACCATGGATTTTGGCAGACTGCCCAGCCAGTCGGGGATAACAGCGGCATAGCCCGCAAATCCGCACTTGATGGCAATGACACCGAGCACCGCAGAGGTCTGAACTCTGTCCCCGCTGTCCACATCTACCCAGCCGATGTCAAAATCCTTGTCGGTGTACGCCATACGGTCGAGGGCTGTCACGCTTACGGTGCCGTCCTTTGCGGTCCTGCTGTCGATGTAGTATTTGGGCAGGTCAACGCCTACGACCTCCACCACCGCCGCACGGTATGCCGAAAGCGGCGCAGGACAGGTGAATGTCAGCTGAGATGTGCACAGCCCAGACGTGCCTATGCCCGACACAGCCCTTGTCACCGTAACATCTCCGAAGGAGCTCAACTCCGCTCCCCCTACCTTGATTTTCAGGCTAAAGAGAGCCGCTCCCGCCTGTGAGAGCCACAGCGGAAACGGCAAAGGAAACTGTATAATATTTTCCGTAAATGTTTGCGTGTTCAAGGGGCTGAGAGCAGCTGTCAAGCAGCACCGCACCCGTGAAGTCGGGCGTTGTGACGGTAAAGCTGTGCGCAAACAAAGCCGTTTGCAGGTCACTCAGCTCCTCGGGGGTAAGATATCCCGTTGTGACGTTCAGCTTGAAACGCCGCCCCTTGTAAACGCTCACGTTCTTGTAGTCATATGCAGTAAACGTGTCCGTGATGATCTCCCACGACGGCGAATAGGCGGATATCTTTTTCAGCGAATAACTGCCTATCTTTACGGATATACCGCCGTTGTATCTGTCAGACATCTATCACCCCTCCTTCGTTTTTCATCTTGTTGAGATAGTCCTCGGTATTCACAGTGGCGACCTGCTTGCCGTTGACGTTGATGGTGAGATTTACAGGCGTTACTGCCGCAGCCGATGATGACGTGCCGCCCGACCCTGCGGAGGTCACACCCATGAGTTTGTCGGTGTCCGCCTTGTATTCCTTGAAGCCTTTCCAGTACGCCTCAGCCGCAGCCTTGCCGCTTTCGTAGGCGTTGGAGCTGAGACCGTCAAGAGAGGTCTTAATGGTGTTCTTTGCTTCCTCGGCAGCCTTGTCCGCATCGTCTCTCAGGGACTGGGTGTCGCTCCTGCCTGCCTTTTCCGCAGATCTGTAATACTTTGATATATCCGCATAATGCTTTTTCAGGCGTTCGGGAGAAAGCTTCAACAGCTCTTTGACATATTCCTTTCGCTTGTCAAAGCTCATGGAACGGATATTTTCAAGATATTCCTCGGGAATATCTGACTTTTCCAGCCGCTCCATGTTACGGGTATATTCGTCAAGCTCCTTGGTCTGCTTTTCGATGGTGTCACTGCTGAAATCGTACTGACTATCAGCGCTTTCCTCACCGTTTTTGGGACGTGCAAGACCCAGACGGGAATACACATCATCCTCCGCCTTTTTGGACGCAGAGAGGTCAAGGGCATTTATATAGCTGTTTTTGGCTTTTTCAAAAGCCTGCTGCACCTTTTCATATTTCTTTTCAACAGCATCTGATACCTTGTCGGAGGAGGTTTTCCACTCCTTGACCTCTTTTTCCGTGGCTTTTTCGGTAGCATCGGATATTTTGTCCGCTTCTTTTGCAGCCTTGTCGGCGGCTGTCTTTTCCGTCTTGGAAAGCTTGTCGTAATGGTCGTTTACTGCATCGTAGTATTTCCACCATTCCTCGCTTTCCTCGTCCCTGTGGGCTTCAAGATACGCTTTCCTCTGCGCCCAGTATTGGGTATCATCTATCTTGTGGGTGGCAAGGTCGCTGTCATACTCCTCCATTTTTGCTTTGGTGGTCGCACGGATATGCTCCCATGCACTCGCCAGAGCTTCCTCACCGCTTTTGACGGAATTTGCGGCGGCCTCGCTTACCTCGCCCATGTGCTTTACACTGTTATCCGTAGCCTCGTCAATAGTCTCGCTGTATGCCCTGACAATATCGTTGGCGGCGTAATAATCGCTGTACAGCGAACCCAGCTGGTCGGATATTTCATCAAAGGGTCCCGCATTTCCCACCGCATTGCCCGACTGGTCAAAATAGTGAAGCTCATTGCCCCTCAGGTCGTTTGTGCCGTAATATTCACGGTTCTTTGCGATGAGACTTTCCAGCGTATCTATCTGAGACTTGTAGCTCTGCGCCCTTGCCTTGGCATCTTCTATATTCTGCCCTGCTTCCTGCGCCGCAAGCTCAATGGATTCGGCTTTCAGCCTGTTATATTCCTCCAGGGTCTCGTTAAGCTCCTTGTATTCGTCATCAAGAGCATTTACCTCTTCGGAGTGTTCCCCCAGGCGGTCGGCAGCATTATCAATGGCAGTCTTGAGCGCCATTGCGGTGGTAATGGTCACAGCGGCAACAGCGACCCAGCCGCTGAGTGACATCGACATAGCATCAACGCCGCCAACAGCCGTGTTTGCAGCGTCGCCAATGCCGTTGATGGCAGATATTATCTCCTTGGAGCTGTCAATGACCTTGTTCATTCTCTCAGCGCCGAGAGAAAGTTCAAGAGCCGCAAAAATCCCCAACAGAGTTTCTTTGTTGTCGATAATAAATTCGACCGTGCCTACAACATCTTCCGAGAACTCTTTAAGCCCTCCGCTTTCTATCCAGTTCTTAGCCTTTTCAAGCCCCTCATCAAGCAGAGGCTTTATTTCCTCCATGGTGTCAACAAGGGCTTCCTTTATTTCGTCAACGTTGTCATTGAGGACGGTAAGCCCGTCCTGCGCAAAATCATCAAGAGGTTCAGCTATCTCTACAAGGGCATTTTTCCAGGAAGCTTTAAGCTTGTTGAGAGAGCCTTCAATGGTGGACTCCGCTTCCTTTGCGGTAGTGCCTGTTATACCAAGGTTTGTTTGTATCACATGGATAGCTTCTATCACCTTGTCAAAGGGTATCTCCTTGACATTTTTTGCAGTAGCCACCATCTGACCGTTTAACACACCCGAATCATTGATAAGTCTTGCCATTTCCGCCTGTGAGCCGCCATATCCGAGCTTTAAGTTGTCAAGCATAGTATAGTTCTGCTTTGCAAAGCCCTGATAAGCGTACTGTATTGACCCCATAGCCGTGCCCATTTTGTTGGCATTATCAGCCATATCAATAAGTGCCTGATCTGCTATCCTTGCTGCTTTTTCGGTATCACCGTCAAGTCCCTGCAGAAGTGTTGCCGAAAAGCTTGTGACCGTCTGCATATAGTTATTTGCGGATACACCTGCTGTCTTGAAAGCATTTTCCGCATTTTCAAGGACAATATCCTCTGCTCCCGCAAAAAGTGTTTCAATGCCGCCTACAAGCTGCTCATATTGAGAATAGGCGCTGAGAGCATCGCTTGAAAGCTTACCGAGAGCCGCCGCAACAGCGCCTGTTGTAGCAAGAGCGACCTTTTCAACGTTCTGCAGTGCAGAAACTACCTTGTCATAGTCCTTGCCTGCGTTCGCTCCGATATCTCTCTGCTGTTCTCTCAGATTTTGAAGAGCGTTTTCCGTCTGCTCTATCTCTCTCCGATAAGCTCTGTATTCGCTTTCGTCAATATTTCCATTGGCTCTTGCTCTGTTGATATCCTCTTCAACAGACCTTAAAGCTTCAAGCCGCCTGTTAAGCTGTGTTATCTGCTCGGCATAAAGCTGATTTCTCTGAGCCGCCATTTCCGCAGAATTGCCGCCCTGTGCAATGACATTATTGACCTCACGCATTTCCCTTGAAAATGCTCGCATAGCAGAATCGGCTTCGGTAAGTCCATTCTGCACTCCCGTGGTATCAATGCCGATTTTCGCCATATAGCCGTATTTATTGGAAGCCAATCAATCACCCTCTTTCAAGAAATTCCGAAAGCCTTCTTTCAAGCTCTCTTACGCCCCAGTTCTGAACCTCATCTACAAAGCCTGAACCCTCAACTTTTCCTGCAAGCTGCCTGTGAACAAACAAAGCATGGCCAAAGTTTATAAGATGTGTGACAGTAGGCATGTTTCTGTTGCGCACGCCATATATCTCACGCCCGTTTCTGAGCCTGATATTGCCGTAAGCCCATCCTTGTATAAAATATCCCGGCTGATATTTAGGCTCCTTGACCTGTTTTACAGCCTTTGGCACACTCGGACTTCTGTGAACGATAATACGCTTAACAACCTGAGTATTTGTTGAATAATGCCGAACGGGAGAAGTCTCTTCATCTTCAAGCTTCGGTTTCATTTCGTTTCTTACAGCTTTGGCGGTCTGCTGTGCCTTTTCAACAACCTCCCTGCTGTATTGAGACATATCACGAATAACACGCTCGGACATCTCTTCAATGCTCACATATTCAGCCACACTCTCACCTCCAACAAGTCATAAAAAATGCGCCTTGCAGTCAACTGCAAAACGCTTGTGTGGGTATAATAAAACCGCCTTGAAAGGCGGTCAAACAATGTTATTCTTCGTAATCGTGATATTTACATTTCTTGCAAATTTCCTTATAGTCCTTTTTTACCGTAAATTTTCCGTCAATGACATTTTCTTTGAGCATATCATCTGCGACATCACAAACAATTATGCAGTCATTTCCGTTTATCTCACTGTCGATCAGATCACAATGAAACATAGTTTATTTCTCCCTTCCGTGTGCAGGAATCTTATGAGTTTTTCTTCTGAATCGGGCATTCCCTTAATCCAACACCTCAATCGAAGAAATGTCACTCTGCTGCACAATACCGGGTTCAATGTTATCATCAAGCCAAATGCAGGCTTCATCGCAGCCGCTGTCCCATTCCGACTGAAAAAGGATAACGTTTGCAGTTCTTTCCCTGCCGTCTTTTTCTACGAGCCTTACTTTATGACCGTTGCTGTTGAACATTGCTTCACTATCCATAAATTACTCCTCCGGACTTGTGGGGACGAGATGTGTTCCATTTTTTGAATAATGGATAACTCCTCTGTTTGTTTTGATTTTTTCGTGAGTTATAAGAGAACAGAAAACACCGAAATATTCATCGGCAGTTATCAGCTCCTGATACTGACCGTCTTTAAGTTTCTGAACCTTGCCCGTCAGTGATTTGGAGTTGATTATTTCCTGCACTTTCATTTTGTTTACAGTTATGTAGCTTGGAAATTCACCGTTAACTATTCGCTTTTCATATGCCGGATTTCCAATAACGTGTCTGCTCTGCTTATCCTTATCAAGCTTCGTCGGAAGTTCTCCGCTTTCAATTTTGGCTTTGAGCTCTGTTTTCGCGCTTGGAAGACTTCCGTTCATTTTGCCGTTGGGCAGCTGAATATATTTGCCCCTAACATCAATTATATCATCTTTTTCAGAATTGTCAACAGGCTCCGCCTTGACCGCTCCCTCACCCGAACCAAGGTCAACCATAGCATTGGTGTTGGGGGTGTATATCTTGTTGGTAACGGGGTCAAGAAGCACATCATTAAGCCCCAGCTTGATAAAATTCACACCCAGTGGCGGGAGATCTTCCAGCGCCCTCACCTCGTCCAGCTGCATGAAGTTGTTTTTCAGCGCAACGGAATAAGCCGCATATCTGCTCCGGATATCGCCCCTGGTAAGCTCTCGGGTGTCAAAGGCGAAATATACATTGCCCTTTTCGCTTTCGAGAAGCAGGTCATTGTCAAACGCCGCTTCCATAACGTCCAGCACAGGCATTACGGCGTTTTTTACCGTGTCCGCACTGAGTATGCCGTCAGATGTGCCGAAAAGCCTCAGTATCTCGCTGTTTATGGTCTGTATGTTCTGGTTTATCTGCATTTCCACGGACGTTGCGGATATCTCCTTGAAGTCAATGCCGGCATTCAGAAACATTACGCTTTCGGAATCCTCCGTGGAATACAGATTTCTCCATTTGCTCTTTATTTCGTCAATGACCTTCTGGTCAACTCTGCTTTCGGTTTTCAGAAAGCCTCTTTTGCTGCCGCCCTTCATCATCTGGGAGCGCTGGAATTTTATCATGCTGTACGCCGTATCAATTACAAGGGGACTGTCATCAATAATGCCCCTGCCCTTGCCGTAGCCGTCGGTATTTCGGAGTATTTTCAGCAGCTGATAAGGGTAAAAACTCTTGCCCCTTATGCTGTAGTTGTATTTCTTGTAAATGGGGTCTGTTGTGTTCTTTATTACGCCCACATCGCTGTAAGCTATGTAGTAAATCCCCGTGGGCATACCCATTTTTCGCTCGATGTAAGCGTATCCTCCGCCGTTCAGCAGATAATCCTTTACCCATGCGTAGCGCATTGCATCGGCGGTCAGAGTGTCGCCTGTGTCGCCGTTAAGGAGCGTGATACGTGGGTCGTCGGTTATCTCCTGGGGCTTGCCGTCCTCACCCTTGCGGTACATTCTCACGGGCAGCATAGCCACCGCTCCCGCTATCATGTTCACGCATCTTGCAACAGCAGGGACCTGCATAGCTGTGTCAGCAGTCACACGGCAGCCGCTGAGCGCCGCCGCCAGCAGTTCCGCTCCCGAGCCGCCCTCCGATACCTTGGTCTCGGCTCTCTCTTCTATAGGGAAAGAATAATTCTCCGCAGTCTCAGGACTTTTCTTTCTGCCGAAAATCTTAAACGCCATTATCAAGATCCCTCCTTATCATATATCAATGCACTGGAAGACAAAATCATCTGCCAGCAGTTCGTTTTCCATAAGCATATACACGGCGTTTATCAGCGCCACCACCATATCCACCTTGCCCGCACTGCGCTTCTTGTTGACGTACATATTCATGTTGGTGTCATATGTGCAGCGGGCATTTTCAAAGCTGTTTTCCAGCAGAGCATTTCTTTCATAGCGGAAGTTTCTGCCCAGTATGCTCTCTCTCAACAGCTTTGTGGCAGGGTGCAGAACACTTGAATGCTGTTTTACTATGGTGCATTCGATAGGATCATCCGCACTTTCCACCTTTTGCATCGAGGACAGCGCATTCATTCTGTCCCAGCCTGCATCCACAACGGTCACGCCCAGAGTGCTTTCAAGGGTCAGGATGTAGCCCTCCACAACAGCATAGTCGATGACCTCATCACCGCAGGCAATACAGTACCTTGCGGCAACGAATTTCTTGTAGTCAATGCCCTCTCTTGTGGATTTAAGCTCTATCTTGTCCGCAGGGATAAAGCCCATCACACGGGCAACAATAACGCCGTCATCATTTGTGACCATAGCAACGGCAGTGTTATCGTCCGTGAGTGAAAGGTCATTGCCCAGATATACCCGCCTGCCTCTCCACCAGCTGTCGTCAGGCTCTATGCGGCAGCGCTGTACCTTGTCAACAGGCACATAGCCCTCGGTTCCCACGGACTTGTAGCGGATATTGCAGTGCTTGCAGAGAAAATTCTCCCGCTTGTTTTCGTAAAGCACAGCCATCTGCCGCTTTTCAAAGAGATTATCAAGCATCTGAGGCTTTCCGTGTACCGCAGGATTTGCCTGATAGATAACATTGTCGTTATGCTCCCAGTCGTTGATGATCTCTATGTCAGGCTCATACAGCAGCGCAAACACATTTGTACGCTCGATTATGCCGTCAAGAATTTTCTTGCTAAGGTCTATCTGGTCAAGGAAATCATTGTTTTCATTTGGGTATTGGGTAGATATGATAATACCAAGCTTGTTGGGCAGAGTTATCTGTGATGAGGTCATTGCTTCTACGGGATAGCTGTCCATTGCGCCGTCCTCGTCCGCCAGAAAGGCGTTTGCAAGCTTGCCGTCCAGTCGGTCATTGGAGTACGCAAGGGGCGTATATTCAATGTCCGTCAGCTTGCAGGTTATCATATCCCGGTTTATTTTGAAATGCTTCACCAGAAGCGGAGAGACCTTAATAATTTTTCGTACCGCCAGTCTCAGCTCCGATGAAAGCTTATAGTCAGGCGCTACGGAAAAAAGCCGGGCGAACCTCGGCTCGGTCAGCATCAGAATAATGAATATGACCGCCGAAACAAATGTCTTGAAATTCTTGCGGGCAATTTCAAGGATAGCCGTGGAATAATACCGCCTGCCGTCCCTGCCCTTGGTGCACAGCACCGCAGCGATGAACAGCATCGCATAATCTTCCAGCCCCGTAAGCATAGGGCAGTTAAGGTCAGGGTGTACCATAAGGCGGAGAATGCCGCTTATCCGCTTGTATTCCGCCATGCTCACATACGCATCGGGGTTTCTTCCGTCCGCAATTTCAAGCCATTTTTTGCACTGCTTCTTTACGTATCGTCCGACCTTGCCGTCGGTCTCATTAACACAAAAAAGGGCGTATCTGTATGCCCTTGTATCGGTGATATTCAAGCAAAATACGCCCTCCTTTTTCACTCAAAAATACTGCTTTTCCTGTGCATAAACTCCCAGCACTCGTTGAGATATGCCTTTCCGCTGCCGTCCGACCTGCCGAGTATTTTTATCTTGCAGGCATCTGCAAGCAGGAGCTTGTAATCAAGGATATCAAGCTCGTTTATGCGGTCAAAGTCAAACCCCGTATGTTCCCTGACAATGCGTTCACCGAATGTCAGCACAGGGAGCTTTGTCTCTTCCTCGTCATGCTCAAAATCGGGCTTGTCGGGTATGCCGTAGATATCCGCAAAGTCCTCGCAGTAGTCGTTCACAGCCTTGATATAGCCGCTCACAAACTCACACAGGGACTGTATTGGCATATCCTCGGGGATCTCCGCCAGAAGATATGCAGCCCTTTTTATCTCCCTGCCGCTGCGGGCAATGTTGATAACGTCCCATGTGTGCTTTGAGCATACGGGAACATTGATAATGCCCACAGGCGGAAGAGCAACGGGAAAAACAGGCTTTTCAAACGGGGTTATTCCCCACTCGCAGTCCATACATGACCTGCCTTTGCATCGACCATAAGCATGAACTCGCCCGAATCATAAAAAGGCTCCAGGGCATATGCACACGCAAAGGGAGTTACGCTGTCCTGCTTCCATACAGCGTCAAAGCCGCTTGTGTTCTTTCCGATAACAACGACCACGGTATCGCCGTACTTCTTGTCATCGTGCTTGAATGCAACAACGTGAACAGTCTCGTCCATGTTGCCCAGACCGCCTACAAAGGTAAATCCGAAGCCCGACGTGGTGTCCTTGGAATACTTTGCGGTGGGGTACTGCTTTGCGATAGTCTCACCGTTTGCATTGAAGAGCTTGAAGTTTGATGTGCCCTTTTCATCGGAGATAGCATCAATTTTCATCTCGCCCAGGTCTGACTTGTCGGAAAGGTTGGAAGTCTCCACCTTTACCTCGTAGCCGTCTTTAAGGTAGCCTATCTGGTTATCCTCAACCATAATGCCCGAAATGTACTTGATGATTGCAGCCGCTTCCTCAGATGTGATGGCTTTGGTATCCGCAACTGCAGGAAACTTGCTTGCGTCATAGTCGGCGCTGTAAACACGGCCCGAGCCGTAATAGGTCTTTTTGGTCATTGCCATATATCATTCCTCCTCGATATGTTCTGTAATATCAAACACATACTGTGTGTAGAACAGATTGTTTGCGCTGTCGTAGCCCATGGTGCAGGAAAACTCGCCCGCTCCCGCTGCGGCAGCCTCGAATTTCTTTTCTCCCTCAAAATCGCCTTTCTGCTTGCTTTCACGGTAGAAAAACGTAATTTCAAGGGGATAATGGCGGTAAAATGCCATTTCGTCAGCACCGTCAAAGTCCTTTTTGGGAATGTTATAGGTGCCGAAGCGGTGCTCACCGGGAACAGCCCTGAAAGAGTGCCATTCCATGCGCCCACATATTTTTTTGGCTTCCGCCAGTATCTCTTCAAAGGTCATTGACCGTCCTCCTCGGTGTATATCCGCTTTGCACGGAACTTTATCTCGCTGTGCCTGCTTCCCACATCATCGGCGGGGGAAATAAGCTCATATACCACGCCGCCCGATACAGCTCTGTACTGCATGGGTGTAATGCGCATAAGCGCAGGCTGATATCTGCACTGTATCGTTACCGTCAGCGCCGCCTCATAGCCTGCGTTGGCTATGAAAAACTCGTTTCCGCTAAGTCCGTTGATGTAGCCACGACAGGTGAGGTGGTCTTCCCATACATCGTTCAACGACCGCTGGAAGCATATCACAGCATTGAGCTGACCTGCCGTTATCATAGGTAATTCACCGCAATTCCGCCCAGTATCTGCTTTACCGTGGGATTTTCCCTGCCGTTGGCTATTTCGGCAGAGCGGTTGTCGTACATATCAATGCACAGGCAGTTGAATGCGTGTATCACTTCGGGATAATCGTCCAGCCGTTCATCTGTAAGCCCCGTGTAGGTGCGTATGTAGCCCTTGGCAGCTTTCATAATGTCTTCGATAAGGCTGTCGTCAAGGTCGTAGTCAATGCGCATCGCAAGCTTTACGCTTGCCAGAGTTGCCTCGCTTAGTTTCATGGGCTTCCTCCTTTTCAGGCTCGACTTCGGAAATATATCCGCAGCGGAGAAGCTCGGAAGCCGCCGCCTCGGACAGCTCCCTTACCTCGCCCTTGTACATACTTACCTTGCCTGCGAATGACACGTTTGCTGTGTACATCATCAGCCGCCTACCTTAGGGCAGGAAGCGACGACATAAGCGTCCTCGTTCACAGGCTGACCGTCAAGCCACATAATGGTCAGGATACCCTTCATGCCGTACTCCGCATACTTTTCGTTGAGTATCTGCATAGACATATCGGGGTTGAGATTTACCTTGTATGCCCTCGCAAAATCGCCGAAAAGGATAGGGTGCGTCTCGCTGCCCATATTGTCCATAGCTTCGGAAACCAGCACAGGCTTGCCGAGAATGGTGCCGACATAGCCGCTTGTAAGGTCGTTCTGGTGGAAGATATAATGACCGTCGCCGTCTTTCAGCAGTCTTACAGCGCAGAGGGTGTCGTTGCTCATTATCCATGCTGCGTCCTGCTGATAGAAGCTTTTGAGGGAATGGAATATCTTCACGATCTCGTCAGCGGTGATGGCAGCGGCAGACGCAAGTGTGAACGCCGTGCCGGACTTTACAAGTCCCTTGGGCTGGTCTGTGCCTGTGCCCTTGATGATAGCGGTCTCAGCCTTTACAGCCATGTCACGCAGGGTCTGGTTCTCGACCTCTGTTGCGATGTCAAAGGCATTCTGGTTGATTACTTCAAGGGAGAGCTTTGCCAGAGCAGTAAGCTTGTGGTGCTTTATCTCGATGGTCTTGAACTTTGCGGCGGAAGAGGTGATCTCCTCAATTTCGCCTGTCCAGCCTGCGGATATCTTGTTGTCGTTGTCCGCTACGATCTGCTTGTAGGTGCCTGCGCTGTTTACCACAGATACACGGTTAACGATACCCGAAAGCTCGGTGAACTTGTGAATAATGTCCTGCGAGAACTCTGAGGGGATAATGTTTCCTGTTGTGGAAGTGGTCATCTCTCCCGCTCTCAGCTCATTGCCTCTGATAAAATCGGATACGATATCCTTTGCGGCTCTCTTTTCCTCGCCGTCATCGGCGATGAGATCTGAACCGCCGTCAAGGTCACAGCCTGTGTCGTTGACCTTCTGGGCACGCTTTTCAAGCTCAATGGAACGGTCAGTGTCTGCGATCTCCTTGTCAAGGGCTTCAAACTGTGCCGCCTCTTCATCGGAGACCGCACGGTTCTCCTCCTTTGCCTTGCCGAGAATAGCGTTCATCTGTGCGGTGAGCTGTCCTCTCTTTTCGATAAGTGACTTTAAATTCATGCTTTTTTCCTCCTTGTTTTGGTCGTTTGGGTATAAAAAAGCCGCCTTGCAGTGCTGCTGTGCAGCCCACTGCAAAACGGTCATTTTGATTATGGGTATAATCGTTTTTTTACTTGCTTTCTTTGAGATATTCCGCATATCTTCTGCGGTATTCGTTCAGGCTCATGCCGTTTGCTCCCTCAGGATAATCGGGTTCATCACGCTGAACGCCGTCATCTTCCCAGCCGCAAACGGGGCAGATCTCAAAACAGTTGTCTTCTTCAAAAGTGTGCTTTCCGCATACAGGACAAATTTCACCTTTCATTTTTGCGCCTCCGTATCTCGCTGTTTCTGCTTTTCATAGTATTCAGATTTAGCGATAAACATTGTCTTAATACCATGCTTCGGATTGCCTTTGACGAAATCACCCGTTTTTGTATTGTAACGCACAACAAAGCCATCTTTGGCTTTATGTCCGACAATACCGCTTCCAATAGGCTTTTGAACTAAATCAAGGGCAAGTCTGCCGTAGCCTTTCATATCATAGCCCCTTGCTTCATATTCTGCCTTATGGCTTGATGTTTTGGGATTATCACATCCATACCAATGGTTCGCAAGATTTGTCGAAGAAAAGCCCTTCTCAAATTCATTTGGACCTGCTGCACTGATATAGCTGAAATCTTCCGAAGATTTTATTATACCACTTTCAGCGGATTTGTCAATACTTTCGGAAAAACTTGAAGCGCCGCCAACGCCCTCCTTGCACCACATTCCCTTTGCGTTTCTCGCCTGTGACGGGTCATATCTCACCTCATACATTCAGGGCGGTGCTTCTGCCGCCTCGGCTCTCAGCTCCAGCTCTCTCATTCTCACCCGGGCAAGGCGGGCTTCGTAGGCGCTGTAGTCGGGAAGAGCATCGGAAATATCTGGTTCGGCACGATTCACAACTTCTCTTATGTTCTTTAATGTCCTTGCTGTAGAAGATAATTTGCCCGGAATGCTGTATAATTTATTTCCTCTGTTATCATGTTCGCTTACATGAATTGCTTTTCCACTGCCGCTTAAGTCAGCAACAAATTCATTTGTTCTGTTTGTTGTAAAATAGCCGTATTTTTCGTTACCGATTTCAAATGTAGTGCCCGATATAAGATAGCTGCCATTGCTGTCACTTACTGTAAATCTTTGATTCGCAGTTATATTTCTCGGAAGCTCAGCAATAAGTTCATCGTACTCATCTTTTTCAAGGTCATTATTCTTTAAGCTTTCTGCATAATGAACAGAAAGCCGTTGTGTTTCTTTGATAAGCTGCTCATTGTTTTTAATAAAATCCTGACTTTTGGCAGCATTATCATTCTTGGCAGGCTTATCCGTAAATTCTGAATCGGCTACCACATACGCACTCTTACCGCCCTTAGAAAACAGCACACCTCCTGTACCGCCTCCGCTTGAATCGGTAAAGCGTCCTGTGTTGGGGTCGTGATAGGGATTAAAGCGAAGCTCCGTAAAATCCGCTTCTTCCGCTCCCTCGTCAGCTCTCAGCTCAATGGAAGTGCCTGCATAACAGGGACGGTAACGGTCATCTATCAGCGATACCTCGGAGATGCTCAGCGCCTTTACGTGCCGTCTGGGTACGCCCTGAGAGCGCTGTTCTATTTCGGTGTCGGTAGCCTTAAACCCGAAGCTCCAGCCACGGAGAAGCCCGTTTCTTGCCTTTTCCACAACTTCCTCGTCAGTGATGTCCGCCGATGCCCTCAGCCCGATGCTGTCCTCTGTAAGGGCGAGAGTGCCCTCGGATGTGGAACCTATTCTCCGCCCCTTGTCGTGATTTAGCAGCATATCAACATTCTTTGCCGCCCTCAGAGCATTGCCGAAAGCGCCTGCGGCGATCTGCTCAACGCATTTGCCGCATTCGGGGCACATCACAATGCGGCTGTCACGCTCGACGGCATTAACATAGCCCTCAATGTGCAGGACACCGTCCGCCCTTATCTCAAAATCCATCTCATCACCCTTTCTTGACTCCTCGAAATCGAGGGGGTTATCCGGGTCGATTTCGACCCCTTTTACTCATAGATCCTCTCTATGCCATATTCAACAGCGCACTGGTGCTCTATTTTGCACCCTCTCGCAGTATCCCAGCCGGGGCAGAAATAGATAATGTCCGCATCGGCAAGCAGTTCAAGTGACTTTGAAAGATATTTTAAAGGGATGCAACCGTTCTTAGGGTCATAGTCTTTAAAATAGCTTTCAAGTATTTCAACATCTTCACCGTAATACTTGGAAAACGCCTTTGCCACCTTTTCTCTTTCACGGAGAATTTCATCCTTCGTTTTGTCTCTCATAGGCTGAGAAATAAATATTTTTTTCATAACATCATATCCTTTCAATTTCATTTTGGCATAAAAAATGCGCCCGGTCCTCTAAAAAGAACAGAACGCATTCATTCCTCGTCTTCACCGTCTCCCGCAAGAATAGCCCTGAGAAGAGCCGTTCCATCGTCAGCCTGAACGTTGATATTTGCTAGCTTGGCTCTGGACTGCGGCGAGAGCGACAACTCATTGCAGCAGCGGAAGAGTATCTTTGTATTTTTCTCTCTTGCGGAAAGAACGTCCTTGGCATATATGAGTGTGGGGTCAGCATTGCAGGCCTTGTCTATCTGCTCCAGACTGTCTATCGCAATAACACACTCCTGCAATATCCACACATCAAGCTTGCACAGGATATCCGCCTCTTTCAGCTCCGCCACAATGAGACGAAAAATCTTCTTCTGATTTGCCGTCAGCCACCCGGGAGCAGTCGGCGGCTTTTTGCTTTTGCCCCTGAGCTTTTCCTCTTTGTCTGAACGGGCTTCCTTCTCCTCTTTCGTCAAATGCTTGGACGTAACGTTGACGCTTTTAGCAGGTCTGCTCACACTCTCACCTCCGAAAATTTCATTTAGGGAATTTTTTGTGTACAGAGGGCAGGCGTTGGTCTAAAAAGACTTTATCTGACTAAAGCACACGGTCCGGGGGGATATCAGCCGAATATGGGAGAAGCTGCCAGGGTCCGCAGCATATCTGCTGAAATATCGCCCTTTTCTGCGGCTTCGTGGTGCATCGGACACAGGCAGATAAGGTTATCATCGTCAAGCCGTTTGCTGTAATCGACTGCAAGCGGTGTGATATGATGCACCTGGATATCATGCGAATATATGCCGTTTTTGAGACATACACGGCATAAATTGCGGTCTCTTGCGGCTATATGCTCACGCTTTTTCTGCCACACAGAAGTGCTTCGGAACCTGTCCGCATTTGAACGTCCTTTGCGGTTCTTGGGCTTATAGGGACAGACATAGCCTTGTGGGTGTATGCCGCCGCAATATACGCAGCTTTTGCGCATAATATGCCCCCTTTACACTTTGCTATGATAATAGCATAGCACAAAAAACGGCGTTTGGAGTACGCATTTTGTCCGCAATTTGTCCGCAGATTTTCCGCAGGACTTCCGCTCCCTTATTATTCGGCTGACAAGCCAAAAAGAGCAGCCGAAAAATGCTGCAATGCTCCTGCGCAGATACTGTAGGCTTTTGTGCGCTCAACGTGAAGATTTGAACAGATATGCCCTATGCTGTTATATTCGCTGTTTATGTACCTGATAACAAGAGCATCTCGCTCAGGCTGGCTGAGTGCTGACAACGCTTTATCTATGAGCTGTATCTCACGCTCGATGATATCAAGCCGCCTGCGCATATTGTCCCGCTTAGTGATAACATCACAGTAGGTCTCGTCACGCTCACGTCCGCTCCCTGCCCCCTCAGTGCTTCCGGGAGAACGTATGCCCTCAAGCTGAGCGTCAAGTATCTCTATCCGCTCCCGCAGGTTCTTTACACCCTGCACGTTGAATTTGTAGTTTCTCAGCTCTTTCACAGCTTCTGCTTTCCAGTCGATCTCTATCATTTTACTCTCCTTCCCTTTATTGATACAGCCGCAAGTGCGGCTTTCTTTGCGTATGATCTGCCACGTTTGTATTTATCGCATTCCTCCACAGTGCAGCCCCTCGGCGCTCCGGTGCTTAGGATATACCCGCAGGCTGTTCGATGTTCGTCACGGAAGCGATAAACACAGGTATTACATTTGGACATTTGGGCTGCCTCCGAGCAATTCGGGATTATCGTGAATGTTGCCGATGACTTCTGCTGCAAATTCGTCTTTCTTATTTAGTGAAACACATCTCAAAATAGATGAATTTTCCCAAGCGGTAGGATTTGGGGCGTTGACACGGCGCACACCAAAGCTTGAAATTTCATCAATCCAAACAATCACACCAATTGTTGTAGCAGAATATGCAGTGCCCTTAACGATATCCCCCTCGAAGATTTTCACGCCGTTCTTGTCGGTAAGACCTGTGTACTGTCCGATTGTATTATGATCAATTTCAATGCCGATAACACCGCTTAAATCTTTCATTTCAGCAGGCAGATTTTCAAAACGATTATCATATAATCGGGTTACTAGTCCATAAATCCAATCCCCGTTTTTATAGTTTGTTCTGTGGCTGCCTATATCTCGGTTTATGGCTTTTGCTCGGAATAAAATTTCACGTTCCATTGTTTTCACCTCCGTCCATCTTTTCCCCGCAGTCGGGGCAGTAATCCGATAAAACAAATTCGTCATTACAGCTAAATATAGCTTCGTTGCCACAATTGGAGCATTTATATCCCGCAATTGGGTCACGTCCTGCAAATTTAGGGTTGAAGCCTGTCATTTCGCTTTCTGATATTGGCTCCCAAAATCCACGCTTCACGGGTGTAACCGTTATTTCTATTTCCCCGTCTTCTACCATTGTTTCTTGAAGAACTTCTTTGATAGCTTCAGGAAGCACTTCTAAACTAATAGACAACATATCATCTGAAAAGTTTGTCCTGCATACACCGAATTTAACGATAAACTCTTTGTCAATATTTACATTTCGTATTTCAGCCATTGTCAGCCCTCCTCAACATAGCACCACGACTGCGGCGGACGTGTAAGTCCAAACTTGCTTAACTCTTGCGGCTCATCGTAGATTTTGAGGTCGGATATGTGCCAAAGATACACAGTTTCACCCATCTCATACTCAAAGTATTCCTCATAGGTCATACAGGATTGAGCAAAAAGTGCAGGAGCATTAAACACAGTGTTCGGGGGTAATGTTTCAATATCGCTGCATATAAATTCGCCAATTACACCACCGTTGAAGATAGTCCACTTTTCCTCTGCTTCTTTTCTCCCATATCCTCCAAGCAGTGTATACTCCGTGTGCCAATCACCCCGAAATACATCGCCAACCACAAGATACGGTCTCGCCTTTGTGCAATAAATATAGCACTTAAACGGCGGTTTCAGCCTCGGCTTTGTCTTGCGGACTTCAATAGTCTTTTTCCCGTTTGCAATAAGTTCACACCACTTCGGCTGAATGCTGATTAAAACAGCTTCTTTATCCATTGTCAGCCCTCCTGTAAATATTTGCACCATCTCTGCTTGTCGCACGTTGGTGCTGTTGTATTCCTCGGACGGGATTTGCAGTTCCAACTATGACCCTTAACATCTGCATCTTTGTGCCAGCCTGCCGCACGCAGCGACACACCGCTTTCGGTATTCAAAATATATGTTATTATTTTTTTATACCCCATTTCCTTTGCTATCCGTGCAGCCCTGGCATATAAAAAACTACAAACGTTCGGCGTACCGTCTGAGCACAATCGTACAACCTCGACAGTTTCTCCGTCGTCCAGATTTCGTGAAACTGGGCGTGCGACTTGCACGATGCCGACTAATTGCCCCGCAACTGCACAGCCTATACGAAATTTGTCCCTGTGGACATGCTCATGATGTCTATGCAACTTGTCAACAAATTCGTTTGCTGTCCGTAATTCAACGGGTACCGCTTTCATCAACTTGTTGGCTTTTTCGACGGATTCAACGTCATCAATCTCAATCATCTTCTTCACCGCCTTTTATCGTTCTGAGCAGCTCCACAAGTATTACCTTTCGGTCGCCGTAATTCATTCTGCGTTCCTCAGCCTTCGCCTTTTCGATATCCACCTTGCGGATTTCATGATTGCAGATCGCAATCTCACTGTTTATAGCATCAGCAATGATTTCATTGCGTTTAACCGCATCAATAGCAGCCTGCAGCGCTTCTGCGTCCTGGTGGAATATTTCATCGTCGCCGTCATCGGTAAAATGACCCTCAGCTTCGGTTTTCAAATCCTCAAGATGACTTATGATTTGATTTTCATTCATTTTTGCATATCCTCCTAATTTCAATTTAAATGCCATTTTTAGGCACTTTGTGTTTTGGCGTGGAAATTCTACCCTCATCCGTAAAACCTCATACGGCTTATTTCTGTGGGCTTGTCGTTGGTTTGGCTGCACTCATGGCGTTCAGTTTCTGCAAAACAGTCTTTTCGGTGACGTTTTCGCTTCTTGCCGCAGATATCACAGCAAGCGCAGTCCTCAGTGCCTCGGTAACATCTTCGGGAAGTTTCAGCGGAGCCTTGCAGAGAGCTGCGCAAAGGCTCTCAGTCGCCTTGATAGCCTCCTGGTGCTTTCGGCACGCATCGACATAAAGAAATCGCTGCTTGATATCCTCGTTGTACTGGGACAGGAGGCGCTGCTTTTCGGCAGCAGCCTGCTCCAGACTTATGGCTTTGCTTTTGAACATCGCATATACGCCGCAAAGTCGTGCAAAATATCTGTACTCAGCCGCAGGAAACTCAGAGCAATCAATTACCTGACCCTTGCAACCTGCATTATAGCAGTCGGTCTCCAGCTGCTTGAAAACAGCCGGATCAGAAAAGCATTTCTTCAATTTACACCTCCGGTTTATTCTTTCGGGCATGATCCATAATCAAGCCGAGATCGAATGACGGCTGCTTTGAAGGCTGTGCCTTTGCGCCGTCTTCCTCTATCCACTTAATAACAGTGTCATAATGATTTTTGTAAGGTGCTTTGCCGTTGGAATAAAGATAATGGTCTATTTTGTCAATATATCGTTCTACAACAGCCTGGCTGTATTTTTCACAAAGGTCATTGTATTGTTTTTGTGTCAGGTGTATTGTGTGGTGTTCGCCCATGGGGCGCATATTACTATGTAATACACTAACACTATCACTATCATTATCAATATCATTTACATTCTCATTATCATTAACACTATCATTATCAGTATCGTTTGTATTACAAAAAATACTTTTGTATTCATTTGTATCGTTTGTATCGCACAAATCTCCCGTTGCTTTTTTGGCAGAATTAACCTTATCCCACCTTTTCTTGATATTTTCAGAGCGCTTTTTGCACGTTTCTTCGTACTTCTGCAAATCGTTGTCCAGCTGATTTGAGATAAATGAGAATGCCATAGCCGACATTCCGTCAAGGTCTGGCAGCCTGCCATTATTCACATAGCAGAAGATCGCCTTGAACAGCTTCCCTGCTTCATCGTCTGATAATCGTTCTATATGCTTTATATAATCCGCATAAAGGATAAAGCTCTTCTTTTTCGGCATTCAAACCACCTCAGAACGGAAGATTGCTGTCGCTGACTACTTCCTCAAAATCGCTCAGATCAGCAGCGGGAGCAGTCTGAGCAGGGCGCTGTGCTGTCTGTGCAGGTTTCGCAGCCGCTTCACCGTTATCGTTTTTACTGCCGCAGAAGCTTACCTTGTCGGCATAAACTTCGGTAACATAGTGACGGACATCGGGATAGCGCTTGTCATCATAGGTTCTTGTGCGCAGCTGTCCCTCAACGGCTATCATGCTGCCCTTGCTGAAATATCTGCATATAAACTCCGCAGTCTGTCTCCATGCCACGACGTTTATAAAATCCGACTGCCTTTCGCCGCTGCCGTCCGTGAAATCCCTCTGAACGGCAACGGTAATATTACACGACGATACGCCGCTTTGTGTCTGTCTGAGTTCTGGGTCGGCAGTGAGCCGCCCCATGCCTATCCATTTATTTATCATCAGAAGCACCCCCTAAAAGCTCGATTATTTTCGCCGCAGTTTCCGATTTGTCGCAGAATAGGAACTCCACGCCGTAGGAAATGTGGCACTGATAAATTTTTTCCTGCAATATCCGCCCGGTAACGGGAGAATATTTGCTGTTCCAGTTCACAACGTCGGGAATGGACCGTATGCCCTTGCCGTGCTCGCAAAGTACGATCATTTTTATTCCCGATCTGTATGCCTTGCGAACTTCACGCCAGAAGCGCCCCTTGTCCTGCGGATTTGTAAGGTTTGTGGCAAGCTCGTCAAGGTTCTGTTTTCGATCAATAACAAGCTTGTCTATGCCCTCGGTCTGATAGTCGGCAACGTCCATTTTTCTGACCTTGTAAGCAATGCCGTTCCTGTCAAAATACTGCAGGATATGGGCATTTTTCTTTTCCCTGCTGTCACATATTATCATTGCCGTCACCGCCCTTCAAGGCTGACGTAAGGTCTGTGGCAGTGGCGTTCTTGTCTGTCTCAAACCATTCCGCAACCTTGCTTTCACCGCTTTTTATGGCGTTGAAAATACCGATGTATTCAATAAAATCGTCAGATGACATCGTATCAATTCTGCGCTTAAGGCGCTTTTCTATCTGTTCCTGTGTAACGCCGAATTTTGCAAACTGAACCACCATATTTTTGACCCTGTCTATCAGCGGCATATCGTTCTGCCCCGCAAGTGTCTTTTTGCATTCGTTAATAGCGCCGTCCACAAACCAAGACGGAAGAACGGCAAGAATACGTGCTCTCAGACGGCGTGTTGCCATATTGGCGTTATTCTCATATATATCACGCTGCTTGGTAAGCACCTGCATTTTTCCGAATGCTTCACGCTGATGCGGATTGGTGAAGTTCTGAACGCTTCTTGTGTTTGTTTCCTGATCCCAGGCGTATGCCTGCATTTCACTTTTTCCGTTATCCTGAGAAAGCTCCTTTATTCCATAATCAAAGTTGCCCCAGCAGCGGGCAAGTTCTTCCGCAAATCTGATCGTGGGACCTTCAACCGTTTCTTTTCCTCTCGGAAAACTGTAGAATGCTTTGGCAGCCATCTCAGGGCGCTGGCACGCTTCAATAACTCTTGCGTATGCCTTTATTTCATCTCTCGGATACTGCTTTGCCAAAATAAGGGCACCCTGAGCCTCGGCGATCGCTCTGCTTGCCTCTATTGCCACAGTACCCTGATTGATATTGTCAAGCCCGGCTGACATTACATTGGCACTGAAATTCTGAGGTGCATTATTCTGATATGTAACGGGTGTGTTTTCCATAATTATTTGATCTCCTTTGCAAGGTAGGCAGGCAGTCCCAAGACGTTTATGTTATGGAACTTGCCAAGATAGCCATACCAGTTATTATTTATTTTGCAGTCGTGATAGATACCCAGAGCCTCACGGAAGATATCAAAGCCGTACTGTCTGTAAATATCGTCCGCCTGCATAATGTTCACGGCGTAAGGCGGTGATTTTTCAATAGCAATGAAAACAAAGCTGCATTCACGGCCCGTTGCCTGTTTTACGCCTTCACAGTACATGGCTGCCTGCAGGGGATAGCCGTAATCAACGGATTTCCCCATAAATACGTCCGTTGCGGCGTTTTCACAGGTCTTGATATCCACCACATAAACATTGCCGCCTATTTCGGTAATGCAGTCCGCACGGCATTTGCATTCTTCTCCCGTCAGCTTGTCCGTCCAGAAATACGGCTTTTCATGTTCGCCCGAAAGAAGCTGCCTGACAAACGGGTCAGCAAGCAGTTTATCTTTCATTTCTGATATTGTTTCCTGCCATTCTTTCTCAATAGAGATCTTATTTGGATTTTTAGCACAGAATTCTTTCCATGCTTTAGTGCGTCTGTCCGAAACGGGTGCAACGGCGAAATTATCATAGTAAATCTCGGGCTGTAATATAGCCATATGGAACGCCTGTCCGAATATCAGCGCATTTGTCGGAGGCTGAGGATTTGAACGCAGATAATTGAATTTTTCGGGACCTTCCGATATCAGCTTCCAGAGTTCAGAGCGGCTTACAGATGGGTGAGAACGGTATTCCGATTCAGTCATCTTCCTCTGCGTCCTCCTCGTTCTCTATGTCGTTATCGTCCTCAGCGCCGTCATGATCCGCATCGCTCAGATATCTGTCCTCGCAGCGCTGAAAAGCACGGCTGTTGCACAAAAAATCAGAAATTTCCATCTGTGATGTCCTCCGCCTTTTCTGCGGTGTCAGGCTCGCCCGCAAACGCCAGAATATCTTCACGGCTGAAATACTTCGACGCTTTTGTGTAATTGATAATAGCGTCATACATCGACGCTTTGCGGATATATTCCGCAATCTGTTCAATAGTGATTTCCATTTTTATTCCTCCTCAAAAAGTGACATTTGTTCGTTGTTTTGTGGGATTTACCCCCACTGTTCAGCCATGGCCTGTGCGATGCCTGGAAAGGTTTTGCTTCTGCACTTCGACCGTTCTTTTCCCGCTTTTCGTGTCTCTTCCCATGTTCGTGATTTTCCGTTGGAATATGTCCCAAACAGTTTTGCATTATTGGGCTTGTCACCGATATATGTTGCTTGCAGTTTGGGCAGTCCTTTGATCCACAGGCACGTTGCTTTGGTAACAAACTGTTCGGTATCTTTTTCTCCGCCTGAAAACATATATGGGTGTATGATCTGATCTGCCTTGCGGTACACTTTGCCCATACGCCCAATAGGATTTTCTACAGCAATCCTTGGCGCATCGGCTAATATGCACTGCATAAAAAACACTATTGCTTCTTCCCGATGTTCCATACGCTCAACGACCTTTTCGGCGGGTGTGCATTTTAAACTATAATGGCGTGTGGCAACGTTCGTCAGATATGTACACGGCGGATGCGCTATAATCAAATCCCATTTGCCGTCTATACGGTGTGCAGTGCCATCCATTGTCACAAAATCAGCATTGCCGTTGATGATCGGCAAAACATCGCCCTTGATGTGCCATTCGGGGTGACCGCCTGAACAATCCTGTATGTCTGCTGAATACGCCTCATGCCCTTTGGCTCGGAACGCTTTGCAGACCGTCTGGCTTTCTTCACAGGCTATTAAAACTTTCATTCTGTGCCTCCCGTCAAAGTCAAGCACCTCAATATCATCATTTTTCACTGTCAATCCTCCTCCTTGATTTCAAATTCAACCGGCATGCTGACCTTCTGAACAGCTGACCGTTCTTTATCTACCGAGCCGATAATAGTATCGCAATACTGCTTGTCCTCATCGTCAAGGCTTGAATAAATCAGCTCCGCCTGTATCTTGAACGCAGCAGCTACAATATGATGTGTAAGCTCCGTCACGCCGTATCTTTGACCCATATCCATAAGCAGCTCACGCATATAGTCCTCGATTATTCGATTGATGTCCGCTTTGTTAAAAGCAACCGCCCTTGCAAGCTTCTTTGTTATCTCGATAGGAGTAGTCATATTGTCTCACCTCCCAGAAACTTCTTTATCTCAGCTATCTGAGCTTTCCACTCGTCAATAACCGCCTGTTCTGCGGCAATTTCACCATTAAGATAGTCAATCTTATCCTGACAAGCCTCCCTAACCGCAAGGGGAATGGTCTTGACATTTTCCTCGGAAGGTGATACAATATCCGCAGGAATGTTGTCACAAGTTTCCTGCTCTGAGCTTGTAACGGTTGCCGCCGTTGCAGGCTCTTTTTCTGCCTCAGCGTCCTCAAATGCCGCCTCGCCGTGCTTCTTGTACTCCTGTACAATGTTGTACACAGTGCTCTTGACTGTCCCGTGCTTCTCGGCAACCTGTGTCATGGTTGCTCCTGAGTTATACTCAGTTACTATGCTGCGCTTCTCTTCGGCGCTGAACTTTGGTGACTTCGCCATTTCATTTTCCTCCTTGTCACTGGGAATGTCCCAGCCCTTTTCACGTATTGATGTTATCAGTCCAACAACTGTATCGGGCAGCACATCATGTATGCTCATCGGTATGTAATCAGCGCTGCCCAGTGATATATGCAGTTGTCCGGCTATATCCTTGGGCGTGCACCCCTGCCGCAGAAGTTTGTACACTCTCTGCTCATTGGCTGACAGCGCCCTGACCGTGGGCGCATCTATCATCACTCTCATATCGTTTACCCCTGCACAGGGCATTCGGAGAGTGACAGAATACTTGCCGCACCAACAAACTGCTGAGCGCATTCATTCGCCATCTCAAAGCTGTGTGCCTGAATGCGGCAGCTGTACTTCCTGCCCTCATAGGCGTATCTAAGGATATACCATTTCATTTTTACACCTCCTTGCAAACATCTGTGATAACCGCCTCGACCAGATCGTCAAGACTGTTTTCAGCGAAAATCCTGTCCCTTGCCTTAGCTTCGGCAGCTTCTCTCGACCCAGCCGATACGCTGTACACATCGTTGAATGCGCCGCCCTTGAACCTGAGGTGGACATATACGTTGTATGTGCTCATTACTTTACACCTGCCTTTTCCTTAGCCGCTTCGAGCAGCTTCTTGTCGATGATACGCTTGAGGCATTTTGCCATAATCTCAGGGCTTGGCTCGTTCACGAGTATGATCCTGCGTCCGCTTTCGGACATCATTTCTCTGGTGGGATAGTTCTTGTCCATGATTTTCTCCTTCCTGTCCTGATTTCGGGACAGATAATAAGTTTACTGCTCAATGATCTCCATATGGTCATAAGCATATTTGACCATATCATAAACAGTCTGAGCTTTGGTGTTGTTGGTGATCTGCATGACCTCCTCAACCATTTTGGCGGCTTCGGGGTAAGTCCTTAGCTGGGCAAATTCGATAGGCGCTTCCTTTGGCGCTCTTTTGACTTTGAATTTCTCTTCCATTTCCCTCACCTCCCGCTGTTTCGATTTTTACACTGTAATAATTACTCCAAAGCCATCTGCTCATAAGGTGAGCTTTCAACAAAATCAGCTATGACAGGTATGCCGAAATGCTTTAAAAGCAATTCTGTCTGCATTGCTACCTTGATTGCAGAACTGTTCTGCCGTTCCATTGTAATCCTTACGTTCTTCACAAGGCTTGCGACCTCTCCTGCGGAAGTGGCTTTTGCTGGGAAATGCTGAACTGATGTCTGAGCGGTTTCAAGCTGATTTTTCATCTGCTCAAATGCTGATACATACGCCGCTGTGAAAAGCACGCCTTTTTTGCTTGTAAGCTTATTGGCTATCATATCACAACCTTTTCTTGTGATAAAATAACAGGGGAGCTTTCTTCCTGTGCTGTCCTCATACTCAGCAGGAACGAAAAAATCACTCAAGCCAATTTTGGCTTCAGTAAGATATTCACAGTAAGTACGGATTGTGCGGAGAAGTTTACTGTGTTCTCTTTCAATAGCCTCCGCAACGTCTCTGCTGTCGGCGTAATACTCGCCGTCAGTCTCAATAAGCGGTAAGTTGTTCACTTGTATGCCTCCTTAATCTTCATATTCCGTAGGCTTGAAATAGATACAGGCTGTTCTTTTATAAGATTGTATCTTTATGTGCGCATAATCACGTGGCGGATAGCAGTGTCCGTCATTGGTAGGAATATAAGCCCCAGTATCGCCTAATTCTACATAATGCCTGTGGAAGTAGCGACATTCAGCACAGCGATGTTCTTCCCACGCTCTTTTGGACGGTGTAACTGATTGTACTTTGACATCATTTGTGCCATCATTTTCAATAAGGATTTTCATAATTTAATCCTCCTTCAAAAAATAATCGACTGTAACTCCGAAATACTCAGCAAGCTTTAAAAGCTTATCTGCTTTTGGCTTTGCCGATTAAACGGTTATCCGCTCCCTGAGCAGTGACCTTAGTGCTTCATATTTGTTTTTCATTTCTATCGCTCCTTTTCAATCCAATCACAGTTCATACCCTGGCTGATATTTTTGTTGACATTTCTTTTCTACCACTGTATAATTACAGGGAAAGGGGGTGAAAAATGTGAACGATTGTTTTATTTGTGAGAACGTTTATGCCTATATCAGAACATTCACATCAATAAAGCTTGATGATTGGTTCCGTATGCCAGCAAAATATGATCCTTCCTTGCTGCATCAGAATGATAGCGTCGAAAAATATTTCGCACGTCTCAAAAATGATGCTACACTTATCTTATCAGCCCAGACTGTTGATAGTAATAATTACGTTTTTGTTATGGAAGTGGAATTTGATAACGAAAAAGGCGTTTTTTACGAAATCAACGTTTGTGAACGCGACCAAGAAAGAGTATTCAGTGAATACGCATATCTGTTTGAGCGTATCCGTGCAAGGCAAGAAAAGAAATTTATTGACAGGTTGAATTCCGCTTTGGGCTGTCAATAAAAACGTCCACACCCTCTGTCTCGATTACCGCTAATTCGGCGGTAGTCGAGATATGGTTCATTCTGATGTTATCTAAAGTGTCCTCAAGCTCTTTTATAAGCCTTTTTGCCTTTTCAATATCAGAAACAAGGTCCTCAAGACCGCTGATTTTTACTTTTACTTCCATTCTGCTCCCCTCCTTTCAATCAAGAATTACGCTTCGGGTAATATGTGTAGACTTTTAGTCTACACAGTGGGCAAAAAAAATCCGCTCCCTTTCTGAATCAGATAACGACAGAATAGCTGAAAGCTTGCTTATCTCGCTTGCCTTAAATTCAGAATCATTGTTAAGCTTCTTGTAAAAGCCAGCCCGTGTTATTCCAAGCTTTTTTGCAACTGCTGAAATCGTCAGCCCTACTGCCTTGATTTTTGTTTCGAGAAGATAAGTATTTGTCATATGTTCACCTCTTTCTGTAGATGCTCTGTCTACATTTGTTATCATACCACCATGTAGACGATGTGTCAACATATTTTTCCATTTTCTCCTTTTTGTACAAAAAGCACCCTCTATTTTTGTAGACGTTTAGTGTGTGCTGTCTGTATATTTTTGTTGACACAATGCCGTCAAGATGCTATAATACAGTAAAAGGAGCTGATAAACATGACAATCGGCGAACGTATAAAAGAATTACGGACGTCTTTAGGCATGACACAAGATGAGCTTGCTAAGCTTACCGGATACAAGTCACGTTCTTCTATCCAGAAAATTGAATGTGGTGAAAGGGATATTACACAATCTGCTATAGTTTCATTCGCAAGAGCATTAAAGGTTACGCCCAGTGTAATAATGGGCTGGGAGGATACCGAACTCAGTCATACTTCTGAAAACCTATTAGAAAAATACCCGAACATTATGCCCATACCCGAAATGCGCAAAGTCCCCCTTGTGGGTGCGGTAGCCTGCGGAGAACCCATATACCGTGAGGAAGATGAATGGATATCGCTGCCTACAGAGATAAAGGCAGATTTCTGCCTGCGCTGCGAGGGAGACAGCATGATAAACGCAGGCATAAACGACGGCGATATTGTATTCATACGGTCCTGCCCAGAAGTGGAAAATGGTCAGATAGCTGCGGTATCCATAGATAACGAGGTCACATTGAAGCGGGTGTACTACTATCCCGAAAAGAATAAGCTTGTCCTCAACCCCGAAAATCCCGCATATGAGCCATTTGTATTTGTCAATGAAGAACTTAACGATATCCGGATACTCGGCAGGGCTGTTATTCTTCTGAGCGAGATAAGATGATTTGACAATAATAGTTGTTTTTCAAAATAAAGATATTGTTTTTGTCAATTACAGTTGACTTTTTTACGTAAATAGGTATAATTATATATACAGTGTTACCCTTTTACGTAACACTAATTTATATTTATGTTAAAAAGAGGTGGATACAATGAACACTACAACAATTATCGTTCTTGTGCTTCTGGCGATCATTCAAATCATTCTCATTCTGTCTGTAGTACATATTTCTGCTAAGACCGATGAGATGAGCAGCACTCTCAAAGAAATAAACGAAAAGCTCGGAAAGATCATGTACAACACAGGCAAAAAGGACTAACAATGTCCCATCTTAGCCCCGTTCAGCATTATTTGCCGAACGGGGAAAACTATATTAGCAAAATAATACATAGGACGTGATGCGAATGCCAGCAATATGTGAAGAACTTACCTACTCGGGAGAGTTTGTCCGTACCCATCTGAATGATTATGTTGTGCTTGACCTTGAAACAACAGGTCTCGGCGCTTCCAGCGGAATAATTGAGATAGGAGCCGCAAGGATACGTGATGGAAAAATTGTTGACGAATATTCTCAGCTTGTAAACCCTCAGATGCCGCTTCCGAACGGAATAAGTGCGCTGACAGGTATCACAAACAAAATGCTTGCGGATAAGCCGCCTATTGATGACATAATATCCGGTTTTATGAATTTCATAGGCAATGATGTCCTTATAGGTCATAATCTTGCTTCTTTCGATTTAAGAGTTCTTGCGGACACCTGCTTCACTCATTATGGACTTATGCTTGAAAATAATTATTCGGATACACTTATCCTTGCAAAATGCAATGATACTTTAAACAGCGTTCTTCCAAATTTCAAGCTTGACACCCTTTGTCAGTATTACAATATCGAGAACGCCAAAGCTCACCGTGCATTGTCCGATGCAGAAGCTACGCACTGCATTTACCAGAAACTATTTGTTGATAATGAATCCCATGACGACTTTGTATATGTACCCGCTCCCAAAAGCAATATCTTTTTCGGAGAAGTAAAATATTCTGACAAAACAAAACGCCTGCAGGAGCTTAACGATCTGCTGGCAGACATTGTGGAAGATAATGTGGTCAGTGAAAGCGAAGCAAGGCAGCTGTGGGAATGGCTTGAAAACAACAAGGACCTTAAAGGTAATTTTCCTTATGACACGCTTTACGCCGAAACGGAAAAATGCGTGAAAGAGCATTTTGAAAATAACGAACCTATAAGCATAGCTCAGGCAAAATATCTGCTTGGCGTTCTGCTGTACGCTATTGACCCTGTGAAGAATGCCTCAAATGCTCCCGGAAGAGAACGCCAAAACAACGAACTCGACTTTAACGGTAAGCTCATCTGCCTTACAGGCGACTTTGATATAGGTACAAAGCGTGATTTTATGGATATCTTAACTCCTCTTGGCGCACAGTTTCATGATAGGGTGGTTGCAAAGGTAGATTATCTTGTAGTCGGCGGCAGCGGAAGCGGAGCATGGGCAGGCGGCAATTACGGCACGAAGATCAAAAAGGCTCTTGAGAATCAACAAAAGGGTTTAAAAGTACGAATCATCAGTGAACATGAAGTCTTTGAATATCTGAAAAGCATTGGTGCTGTTAAATGATTGGAGGTTACTATGGAGCAGCTCACTTTTGATATGAATGACGGCGAAACATTGTCAGAAAATATAATTGACACACTTAACAACATTATTGAAGAAGTATGCAAAAAAAGAGATATCGACAAAAAATATATAAAAGTTTATGATTTGAACGAACATAAAAAGCCCAAAAATCAAGGATTGGATAGCCTCAGTGATGAAACTATAAAAAATGAATTAGGGAATAACTCTTCACGGAATAAAAGCTTCAGCGTTTGGATATTGGAGCCCTTGATGCTTGAAGCTGAATTCAAAGAAGTTAAAAGCGACAGATGTTTCAAACTTACTCGCATAAGCAATTCAAAATCAAGCCGAATAGAAGTTGAGTACCTTTATCAGCGCAAGGACTGCATAAAAAAGCCGGAAGATGCAGTTGAAAGAATATACACTTCATCGATAAAGGATAAAGAAACAGGTGAAAAGTTTACCAGAAAGCTATTTTGCCATAAATTTGATGTAAACAGTACTACTCTTGTTCCATATCTTACAGAGATAATAGACTTTACAGTAACAAATTATCAGCCTTCCGACAAATTTGGCTGCTGCAGCAAATACGTTGCCTGCTCCGATGCGCTGAAATGCCTGCATTCAAACAACTTTTACGCCCGCTGCTGCTGGTATCGCAAGAACCTTGAGGCTGGCAGGATTTTTTACGGAAAGAATAAGAATAATGGATAAAAAAATCCCCTGCTTGGTGCGCCAACACCAAGCAGGGGAGATGGATATGTATAAAATACACACTCCACAACATCTGTATTTTATCATATCCTGACGAAAAAATCAATAGGAGTGATAAAAAATATGCAAACCGCCGTGATATACGCCCGGTATTCGTCCGACAAGCAGACGGAGCAGTCCATCGAGGGACAACTTTACGACTGCTACAATTACGCCAAGCAGCACGGCATAACAGTCGTGCAGGAATACATAGACCGAGCCATGACAGGCAAAAACGATGATCGTCCCGCTTTTCAGCAGATGCTTCACGATAGTGCGCAGCATAAGTGGGACAGCGTTCTTGTGTGGAAACTTGACCGCTTCGCCAGAAACACCATAGACAGCGCCGTAAACCGTCAGATTTTAGCTAAAAACGGCGTGAAGCTGCTGTCCGTCATGGAGAGCTTCGGGGACGATGCCAGCGGTCAGATGATGACCCACATAATTGAGGCTATAAATGAATATTATAGCGCCGACCTCAGAGAAAAAACTATCCGAGGAATGCGCCAGTCCGCCATGAAGGCTCAGACTACAGGGCATATCCCACTGGGTTACAAGGTCGTTGACAAGAAACTGGTCATTGATGATGAGACCCGAATTATCCCCGAAACTGTGTTCAGGATGTACGCAGAGGGGGAGAGGCTCACCGACATAGCCGAATATCTGAATGCCCACGGCTACCGCAACCGCCGAGGCAGACCGTTTACCACAAACAGTTTTTACAATATGCTGGCTAATGAAAAATACATCGGAATATACAAATACGACGATATCGTGATTGAAGGAGGCATACCGCAGATGATACCCAATGAAGTTTTTGAGGCTGTAAGAGAAAAGCTGATAACCAACCGCAAGAGAGCCGCCAAGAACACCGCCAAAGCCGACTATTATTTGTCGGGTAAATTATACTGCGGTCACTGCGGAGAGCCTATGAGCGGGCTGTCAGGCACAGGACGCAACGGGGTCAAGCACTATTATTACCGCTGTAACGGCGTGCAGAAAAAGTCAGGCTGCCACAAGAAGCTGGAAAATAAATATCTGATAGAGGACGAGGTGTGCAGAGCAGCACGGTCAGCGTTTGAGCAGATGGACAAGGCGGAGACTGCCGAGACCATTTATCAGATGTATTTGCAGACGGTCAGAAATGAGTATGCGCCCGCTGAACTGGAAAAAGAGCTGACCGAATGCACTAAGCAGGCTGAGAACGTGGTAAACGCCATAGCTCAGACAGGCGGAAATCAGCTGCTTTATGATAAGGTCAGGGAGCTGGAAGAGCGCAAGGAGCAGCTCAGCTCCGCCCTCCGATTGTCTCAGGCGATGACCGACAACGTCCCCTCTGTGGAGCAGATCACCGTGTTTATAGATGATATCCTCGCAACCGATATCAACACCACCGAGGGCAAGAAAGCTATCGCCGACATCATGATATCAAAGGTGTATGTTTACGACGACAAGCTCACGGTCATTTTCAAAGATAAGGACGGCAAAAGCGTTGATATACCGCTATCAGCCGTGTCAGATAGCTCCTCAGCGGATTGTGCTCCCTCTGCGCTGGGGAGCCAAGCAATTCTAAGCACTAACCATCGAGAAAAGGTATAGAGAGTGATATTTGTGAATCTCTTCCTTTGAACGATGGTTAGTGTCGTTTTATACAGTTTTATTGTATTTATTTGAAGTATGGAAGGTTAAGCCTCCGTATGCGTACATTTTGTATGCGTACGGAGGCTTTTTTGTTGCTCCCAAAAAGGAGACTAAAAATGGCTACAGATTATATTAACCGTCCTAATATGGAAAATTATATAATAGATGATATTCTTAAAATACTCAGTGATGATACAATATATATTCCCAAAAGCGTTGCTCGGCGTGATGATATTTATGATGCCAGCAAGACATTGTTCGGCGTTGTATTCACTGACTGCGTTGAGTAACTCCAAGAATACGGAAAAGTTATCGACGGTGAAACAATCGGTAAAATGATGAAAGCATACGTTATGGATATGACCATTCCTGATATACAGTCCGAATGCCTGTGTTCACCGTCAAGGGCTTCGGCTGCAAGGAGTGAAACTGTTGTGCTCATCAATAAAACTGACCTTTCGGAATGTTTGCGGGAAAGACAGGTGATATGAATGCAATACCTCATAACACCATTACTGGAAGTTCTGAATCCTACGAATACGGTTTCAAGGAACAGGCTTCTGTCTTTTGCCATAGGCAATGCAGAAGCAGAGATATATAACTGCCTTATCGCCAAGCACGTCTATTACAATAACCTCGGCAAGCTCACAGATGGCGGCTGGTTCTATTCGACTGTTAAGGACCTTCATCTTAGCAGCGGTTATGCGGAAAATGCGCAGAAAACAGCTATCCGTCATCTCATCAAGCACGGTCTTATTGAATCGGAGCTTAAAGGCTTGCCTGCAAAAAGATATTTCAGGATAGTTCCCGATGCGGATAAGCTTGCATCTCTGTTGAGATCGGGTGAAGAAGCTCAGGAAGCCATTGCACTGAAGTATGATGAAGAGCTTGAAAAGAGAAAGAAGCGCAGATATAACAGAAAGCATCGTCTTGTAGAGGTAACAGCATTTGATTCCGTTCAGAGCGTTCCCGATGATGAAAAGTCCAAGGCTGTAACGAACCTGAATTCCGTTTCAGGCGTTGATGATACCGATTTCGCTCGGATCATCGGTAACAGCAGTGATAATTCTGTTAGCAGCGCTTTTTCTACTGAAAATACTTGTTCCGTTGGGTACGGGGGAACAAGGTCAGGCGAAGTACGGGGTAAAACTAAAGATAATAAAAATCAAAGTAATTGTTTTTCTGATTCTTCATTCTCTCCGCATGAGTGCGATGAAAAATTTTTGAATGACGGAATGAAAACGGAAAGCAAATTGTCTTTCCTTGAAATTCTCTCGGCTATGGGGCTTGACCTTGACAACTGGCATTACATTTACACCCGTGACCCGACTTCCGAAATGGATCTGATATATGTTGACGAGGAAGATTGCAGGACAAAAGCTCTGCATATTCCCGAATCATTCCGAAGTGACAGCAGCTATGTTCTGACGGCTTTGCAGTATCTTTCGGCATACAGCAATTATGCCTTTGACGATGATATGAAGCCGATGCCGAACAAGAATTTCATAGACATAACGTTGAAAATGCTGACTGAGTTTATTATGGCAGACAGTTTCAGGTTCAACAGGCAGATTGTTCGTTACACGGAAGTGCTTGATACTCTGAACAGTCTTATCCGTGAAAATTCGCTTTATGATTTTATTCTCAGTTTTCAATACGAATGGGAGACGATACTGAGGAAAAAAAACGGAAAGCAGCATTCGCAACAAGGCTGCATACATGAAAGTTTGCTTATGGGACTGGCTGAAACGCTGGAAAATTGAGGAGTATAATCAGCTGGCAGGATTGGAATGAGGTGGAAAGTATGATTGAACTTTTTATTGTTGCATTGGTTTTGGAGATTTGCAGGCAGGTGACTTTGTGCAAACTTTATGGCAGAAAAAAGCACAGCACCCGTTAAAGTGCTGTGAGTATAAACTACCCGATAAATGGGAATATATTATGGCTTTTCAATAATTTCAAATTTTACGGTCAAATCACATTCTTTTAATTTAAGTCCTGTAAGTTGAATTGTATTATCAATAAATGGATATATTGCGATATTTCTGTTTTTTTCATATTTATCGACAAGTAAATAATTTTTCCCGTCTTTGTCCGTACAGATAGCAAACAGCAGTTTAGGTACTGCAAGGTTATAAACTAAATTAGTAACAAATGGGTTTAGCAAATCTTCATTTCTTTCAAGAATTTTTATACTTAATGATTTAGTATTATCTCTGACACGTTGTACGAAATCTTGCTGCATATAAACTTTTTGGAATCTTCTGTTTTGAAAATGGTCATATATCAGACTATAAGGAAGAAACCACAAGCCGTAATCAATAAAACCAAGAAATGCTAACCATTTAATAGGAGAAAACAGAAATGCTACAGCAAGAATGAAACCTCCGAAGAAAGGGACTCCGGATATGAATTTATTTCTTTTTTTGCTTTGATATAGAGCAATATATGTAATAGAGATCAAGAATAGTCCAATTATGCTGAGGGCAGTAGTAAAGAGCCATTCTTGCATAACGATTTTCCTTTCTGGATGACAATTCCAATACAAAAACAGTTAAGCTTATTCCGATTTGTCGAGCAGCTTATGCCCGTTAAATAGATTATACCACACTCAACACAAAGATTCAAGAAATATTTCCGCAGAAAGGCAGGTGATTATTTGAAAAACAAAAGCTTAGAGGAGCTTTCTGAGCACATCGGAGGCGGCAGCCGTTCCGGGCATATTACCGTCAACGCTCAGAAAAAATCACAGCACCCGTTAAAGTGCTGTGAGTATTAACTGCTCGATAAATTGGAATTTGACGAATTAAAGCTTACATATCATAATGTACTCTTCTTCGTTTTCGTCAGTTATTTCAAATCCAACATTCTTGTACATATTAACTGCATAGTTTGTTTTTTGAACGGCAAGTGATGCCTGTTTATATTTTTCTGTTTTCAGTAGATCAATCATTGATTTCATCAAAGCAGTTCCTATTCCATGGCTTCTGTATTCTGGAAATAATGATATTGCAAAAGATGGAGTTTCATTATCAACATGACCATAATCATTCATAATCCGAACCCATACGGCACCCACTATTTTTTTGTCAGACTCTGCAACAAGACAGTAATCTCCACTATGCTTTCCAAAATCTGATATATACACCTGTAGTTCAGGTTTATTAATAATATCTTTTGGAGGTGCTTTGACACCTTCGGGAATAAATATTGCCTCATATAAAAAATCGCTTAATATTTTATATTCAGCTTCTCTTATATTTCTAATTGTATAGTCCATAGATTACCTCTCCAAATTCCGATTTATCTTTCAGTCATATTTCCTTTTGTGCTGTAAATATAAACTGCTCGATAAATTGGAATTTGACAAGTACCTTATAGCTTCATATTTTCAAACCTATTATATCAATTTTTTCTTGATTTAATCATAAAAAATGCTATACCAGCAACTATTATGTATCCGAACAATGAAATAACAGATGATTCAATTCCAAATTCTCCACCTGTGATGGCGAAATCTTTTGAATTAAGTACATATGTCATTATAGAATATTTATCCATTTTTTCCCCAATAGCTAATCCTCCACCAATAATCACAACGTTCCAGATAGCATGAACTATTCCACTATTCCAAACTGAACCACTTTCTATTGCAATCATCGAAAACATAACGCCTACCATCGTTCCGGCGATAATTACTAATAGACAACTGCCTATTGAAAAATCCTGTCCAAGAACATGTACAATACCAAATAACATTGATGGAACAATTACAGCCACATTAATATTCCATCTTTTCTTTAATGCATTAAGTATAACTCCTCTAAACACCATTTCTTCAACAAATCCAGCCGCTATTCCGGTAAATGCAACCCCTGCACTTAAAGTATTGAACATCTGATTTCCATTCATATTTGAGGATACATACTTACCGTTGAATATTAAAAGATAACTTCCTTTTATAACAAATGGTAATAATACAGCTATTAAAATCCATCTTATTTTAATAGCAAATTTAGGCATTCCGAAATCCGAAGTCGGCAATTTAATAATTTTGCTAATAAACATTTTCAGAATAAGATATGTCAATCCAGCATATATAATTCCAGCGATAATATTACAAATGCCAGTTGGAATTTTTATTATAACAAACATACTTGCAATGGATTGTGCAATAATCTGTGTGATTATTAAAATAAATATGGCAACAAATGATGTGCCAATTGCTTTTTTTGTACTCATTTTATTTCTCCTTTATAACTTCCGATATATCGAGCAGCTTATGCCCGTTAAATAGATTATACCATACTCATCACAAAGATTCAAGAAATATTTCCGCAGAAAGGCAGGTGATCATTTGGAGAACAAAAGCTTAGAGGAGATAGAAAAATCAACAAAAAGCTTTCTGAGCACATCGGAGGCGGCAGTAGTTCTGGGCATCTCTCCGTCAACGCTCAGAAAAAGAGCAGATGAATATTCGGAATTGTTTCCGATACAAAGGGTAGGAAAGAAATACAGAATACCCAAAGCTCCGTTCATCGCATACGTCAGAACGGGAAAAACATTTAAGTGAAAGGTGTGATGAGATATAAGCAACCGGATCAGAGATTCTCCTGATGATTCACTTCTGTTTTGTGCGTCATGATTTTGGTAGTATTGTTGTGTAAATTTATTCTCCTTTCTTTCGTTGCAAACGGGTTGTTTGGGCGATTCAACCCGTTTGCATATATTGAGAAAAATGAGAGGACGCATGATTTTGGTGCCGAAAGGTCAGATGCATGATTTTGAAAAATACGGGGGAGTAGGAAGATAGCAAGCAGGACGGCACAGTATATTATTTCGACGCTGACGGAAATGTTACAAAGATAATTGACACAAACGGCAGCACCATCGAAATGACCTATGACGGAATTATCCATTCGGACGGAAAATCTATCAATTACAACCGTGACAATAAGGGCAGGATCACAAGCATTGTATCTCCCACTGGCAAAACAGTCGAATACACCTATGACAATAACGGCGACCTTACCGCAGTCAAGGATGTAAGCGGCTATGTGACAAGGTTTGAGTATGACGCTCATTACATCACGAACATCATTGACCCCCGAGGAGTAAGTGTTTCAAGAAATATTTACGATGACAATGGCAGACTTATCAAAACTATCGACAGCGACGGCAATGAAATTGTGTATGACCACGACATTGACGGCAGGCAGGAGATCATTACCGACAGAAACGGCAACATAACTCTTTATGTTTATGATGATAACGGAAATGTGCTTTCTCAGACTGACCCCAACGGCAATACCGTCAATAACTCGTATGATTCAAACGGCAATCTTGACAAGACTGTCGATGCACTTGGCAATGTAACCGACTATGGCTACAGCGAAAGCGGCGATCTGCTCACTCTCACCGATGCAGAGGGTCATACTGTCAACAACAGCTACAACTCCAAAGGACAGCTGACATCTATCAATGCAATGGGTATCAACACCATAATCGTTGCATATGATGACAAGGGCAATACAACCTCCACCACCGACGCACTGGGCAATGACATTGATTATTCCTATGACAGCAAGGGTCAGCTGACCTCTGTTACCGATGAAATAGGCTCGTATATGAACATGACCTATGACAGCAATGGCAATGTTATTTCCGCAACAAACGGCGCAGGCACTACATCTCAGTTCACATATGATGCCGACGGAAACTGCACATCAAAAACTCTGACTTACACCTCCGAGGAGGGCGTAAAAAGCGTTACCGAGAATTATTTCTATGACGCTGCGGGCAATCTTATCAAGATAATCGACAGCGAGGGCAATGTCACAGCCACCGAATACAACAGCATGGGCAAGGTGTCCTCCGTAACAGATGACAAGGGCAGAAAAACTTCCTATGATTATGACGATTTCGGAAATCTTGTGAAGATAACCTATCCCGACAACACCACAGAAACCTTTACATATGACCGTGAGGGCAATAATCTGTCCGCAACCGACCGTATGGGCAGAACTGTCACTATGACCTATGACAAGGTTGGCAATCTTATTTCAAAGACATATCCCAACGGCGCAGGCGTTTCATATGTTTATGACGCAAATTACAATCTCGTTTCCGAGACAAGCGCAAGTGGCGGCGTGACATATTATGAATATGACAAGATCGGCAGAAATACCGCTATCATTGACGCTCTCGGCAACCGCACAACGTTCTATTACAATGCAAAATCACAGCTTGAAAGTATGACCGACCCCATGGGCAGGACATACACATACAGCTATGATGACAACGGCAACCGCATTAAGACAACATATCCCGACGGCACAAGTGTGTCCTCTGTTTATGATGCAAGAGGACGTGTTACCCGTCAGACCGACCAGCACGGCTACAACACATATTATGTTTATGACGGTGCAGACAGGCTTATCCGTGTGACAAATGCTCAGGGCATTTCCACAAGCTACACCTATGACGAAGTGGGCAATATGACAACTGTTACCGACGGAAACGGCAATGTTACAGCATATGCATATGACGATTTCGGCAGAGTTGTAAAGACCACAAATGCTCTCGGAAATTCAGCATACACCACCTATGACAAGAGCGGAAATGTGCTGACAACTACCGATTATGCAGGCAATATTACAAGCTATACATACGACAGCCTTGACAGGGTTTCAAGTAAAACAACTCCCGACGGCACGGTGAACTATACCTACACGACTGACGGAAAAATCAGCAGTGTAACCGACAGCACAGGCACAACCATGTTCACATATGACCTTATGGACGGTCTGACGAGAGTGGATTATCCCGACGGAAATTATGTAAGCTATTCTTACGATAATGCTTGCAGATTAACGTCTGTAACTACACCTTTCGGCTCGACCGCTTACGAATATGACCTGCTTGACAGGCTTACAAGAGTGGTTGACCGCAATGGTTATGCAACCGTTTATGAGTATGATGCAAACGGAAACCGTACTGTTGTTCATTATGCGAATGGGCTTACTACAACTTATGATTATGACCTGCTCAACAGACTTGTTTATGAAAAAACTGTTGACAGCGAGAATAATGTTGTAGTACAATATATCTATACTCTCGGTGCTGCAGGGGAGCGCAAGTCTGTGACTGAGCTTGACCGCACTGTGGAGTATAGCTATGATTCCCTGTACCGTTTGACTTCGGAAACCATTACCGAGGACGAAAAGGTTACTGTTTATACCTATGCTTATGATAATGTAAGCAACCGCATCTTGAAAACCGAAAATGGTGCTGCTACTGAGTATGTTTACAATGCACTCAATCAGCTTGTTTCCGACAGCGAAACAACCTACGAATATGATTTAAATGGAAATCTTATTCGTGTGATTGGCACGGCTAACTCTGCACTTTATGAGTACAATGCTGAAAACAAGCTTGTAAAAGCTACTGTTCAGAACGGCGTTCTTGTTACTGAGGAAAGCTATACCTATGACTACGAGGGCAACAGAACTTCTAAGACTACACATAGAAGTGACGGCGTAACCGAGTATGTAAAGTATCTCAATGATAATTCAAGCCTTACCAATGTTCTTGCAGAGATTGGTTCTGAGGGTTCGGTGCAGGCATACTATACCATTGGAGCTGACCTTATTTCTCAGGAACGTGACGGAAAGGTGTCTGTATATCTTTATGACGGACATGGTTCTGTTGTTGGTTTGGCAAATGAGAGTGGTGTTGTTACTGATACCTACGCTTATGATGCGTTTGGTAATCTGATTTCTTCTACTGGCTCGACTGAAAACTATTACAGATATTGTGGCGAACAGTTTGATGAAACTACTGGGCTGTATTATCTCCGTGCGAGATATATGGATACTTCTACGGGTAGGTTTATTTCGCAGGATACATATCAGGGCACAATAAATGATCCTGTTAGCTTGCATAAGTATCTTTATGCTAATGCTAATCCTGTGATGTATTCTGATCCAAGTGGTTATGCATCTATTATGGGTAAGGTTGTTGAGTTGGCTGCAAAGGCAGAGTTAGCCATTGCAGAAATGATGTATAACCAAACGGCATTGGTGTACTGGAGCATGTTTACTGGTGCAGTTATAGCGGCAGGCGATGTGATTTCCAAGGGTGACTTTACACCTGAAGAATTAATAGATGCTATGTTTTTGGGGGCCATTGGGGGATTTGTTGCAGTATTTGTCGGAATATATTTCCACGGAATGATTCTTGCGGCGTTGGCTGGATTAGGTGTTATAGGCGGTTTTGCTGGTGCGGTAGATTCGTTTAAAAGCGGATATTTATGGCAGGGTGTATATAGAAGTTCATGGTCGGTACTCGGTGCGGTGGCTTGGTATCGTTCATTCGCTAATATTGTTAAAGATTGGTTTGAAAGCTTCGGAAAAAATTCGAGTGTTGCGGATGAATATTCTTCAAATTCTGAAACGATTTCTAAATCACACCGTGAAGAGTATATGGGAAAAACACCTGGAAAAAATTCTAGAACAGGGAGGGCTGTAATTGAAAGAATGATGCAAGAAGGAAGGGTAAAAGAGACTGAAGATGGCTTGATTTTTCAAGATAGTGAGGGGCATTGGCATCCGATAGAAGAAGCAGATATGGCACATATTACAGACGCGGTTTCATGGTGGAATCAAATAGGAAGATACTATGGTCCCAAGTCCCCTGAAGTTAGGGCATTTATGCTAGACCCTAATAATTACTATTTGGAATACTATAGTATAAACCGTTCACAAGGCGCAAGAATCGGTGAAACTTATTTGCCACCTGCAAATAAAGAATAGAAAGTCTGATATACTAATGTTTTGGGTTTACATGCACATTTATTTGATCTGTTAAAAAGTGTTGGCTACTTTATGATTCTAATTAACAGAAGTTTCTTATGGAGGGTTTATAGATGGAATTAAATGAAAAAAAGTATAAAATTATTTTAGACTTGTGTGCTAAAGGGGATAATTATCTTGAAAAACATAATTACACAAATGCTATAAAATTATATACAAAAGCTTTGGCATTAGTCCCGTCTCCCAAAGAAAGATGGGAAGCAAGTACATGGATTTATACAGCTTTAGGTGAAGCACATTTTCTTAATTTTAACTACCGAAAAGCCTTATGTGAATTTATGAATGCATACAATTGTCCTGATGGTATTTCTAATCCATTTATAAATTTGCGTATAGGACAGTGTTTTTATAAAATAAATGACATTGACAATTCAAAAGAATATTTACTGCGTGCATATATGTTGGATGGTGATAAAATCTTTGAAAAAGAACCGGATATTTATTTGAATATTATCAAATCCATATCTTCGGTGAGCAATGATAACATAAATAAATCCAAAGCAAAATATGAATCAGAAAAAGAGATAGATGAATCTGCTATGATAGACAGGTATAATGAACTGTGCAAATGTAAGAATTATGATAAGGCTATATCTGAACTTGAAAATACTTTGAACAGCTTATCAGGTGATAAATATTCACATTCAGAAAGCTATTTGATTATTTGGCTCATTTTGGCTGCTGCAATCAAAAGCAATAATATCAGTGTAATGGAGAAGTGGGGTGAAAAGATTTTAATTGCTGATCCAATGACGGAATATAATGGTGAAAGAGAACTTTGGGCAGGCAAAATTGCATACGAATTGAAACGATATGATAAGGCTTACGATTACTTAAAAACAGCTTATATTAAATCTGATAAAGGACGCTGTTTTACTTCAAAGGATAAGAAATATTTGGACTTTTTAAATTCTTCAAAATAATATTATCATAATTAATTTTTAAGCGTACTTACTACCTTTGGACAGCTATGAGGGTTCGATTGATGCTCCTGTTAGCTTGCATAAGTATCTTTATGCTAATGCTAATCCTGTGATGTATAGTAATCCGAGTGGATATTTTACACTGGAAGATGTTGAAATTGGAACAGCGGGCGAAACTATTCTAAATGTAGCATACCAAATGGCAAATCAATCTGCTATGAGAATAGGAATGGCAATACTTGCGTCTGTTATAACTATAGCTGATGTTGCATTGTTTACTTATATAATTACTGAATATCTTCTTGATAACATTAATAATATTGCAAGTGGTGCTACTACTTCGGCAGAAGGAAATGATGAAATTAGAGATAAAACGGATAAAGAAAAAGAAGGAGAGAGTGATGACACTGATAGAGATGATGAGTCTACCGATTCTCCGGATTATCCAGGAGATAATCCCAATAAAGCACCAGGAGATGATTGGGAATGGAAAGGAAAAGGCTCTCCAGATGAGGGAAAGGGGAATTGGACTAACCCCAATACAGGAGAATCGCTTCATCCAGATTTTAAACATCCTGAACCATATGGACCTCATTGGGATTACAAAAGTCCAGATGGCAAATGGTATAGAATTTTTCCAGATGGTACAATAATTCCTAAATGATTATTATAGTAGGAGGTGAAATAAATGTCAGATTGGAGATTAAATGGGCAAGAAAGGTATTTATATGGTGTTAAATTGAAGCATATGAATATTAAGGATAAATTAAATCCAAGTGATCATGAACATTGTGAATTTTGTCTTGAAAAAATATCAAATTATCCTAATACAATACATGATGCATATTGTACAGAAGACGAATATCATTGGGTATGTGATAATTGTTATAATGATTTTAAAGCGAGGTTTAATTGGAAATAAAAAATCAGACATTACACTTTAATTTAAAGAGTAAAAATAATTTGTGATTTGTTGAAGTTACTTGTTTCGCCATTTTTAGATAATTTGACAAATCAAATAAGTTAATGCAAATTACTAAGGATTTTTAAATCGTCTCATTTGTGAAAAAACTGTTGACAGCGAGAATAATGTTGTAGTACAATATGTTTATACTCTCGGCGCAGCAGGGGAGCGCAAGAGCGTTACCGAGCTTGACCGCACTGTGGAGTATAGTTATGACAGCTTATATCGTTTGACCTCTGAAACTATCACTGAGGGCGAAAAGGTTACTGTTTATACCTATGCTTATGACAACGTAAGCAACCGCATCTTGAAAACCGAAAATGGTGCTGCTACTGAGTATGTTTACAATGCTCTGAATCAGCTTGTTTCAGATTCCGAGACTTCTTATGAGTACGACCTTAACGGTAATCTTGTAAGGGTAATTGGCTCTGCACAGTCTGCACTCTATGAGTACAACTCTGAAAACAAGCTTGTAAAGGCAACTGTTCAGAATGGTTCACTTGTAATTGAGGAAAGCTATACCTATGACTATCAGGGCAACAGAACTTCTAAAACAACACACAGAAGTGACGGAGTTACTGAGTATGTAAAGTACCTCAATGATAATTCAAGCCTTACCAATGTTCTTGCAGAGATTGATTCTGAGGGTTCGGTGCAGGCATACTATACCATCGGCGCTGACCTTATTTCTCAGGAGCGTGACGGCAAGAAGTCTTACTATGTTTACGACGGACACGGTTCTGTTGTTGGTTTGGCAAATGAGAGTGGTGTTGTTACCGATACATATTCTTATGACGCATTTGGTAATCTGCTGAAATCCACTGGTTCTACCAAGAACTGTTACCGTTATTGCGGTGATTAGTTTGACGAGACTACGGGACTTTACTATCTGCGTGCAAGGTATATGGATACTACTACAGTGTGTTGCATTTAATGGATACTGATCCAAGTGGAAATTTGACAGTTGCAAATTAGACAGGAGGAGCGCTTTGGAAAAATGATTAAGAAGACTATTTAAAAGTATTGGTCATCATAATAGATTTCAAAAATATATTAAGCCTTATATGACAGTTAATTTGTCATATAAGGCTTTGTTTATTATGTGCATATTTATAGGCGACTATTTGTGGAATGTGTAGAGTTTATAGAAATATGTGTTACAATTTGTCAATTTTAATGTTTTATTATGTGTAAATAAAATACACAACACATTTTATATTTTGGATATATGCTATTCGTGTAGTATAAGTGTTTTGTATATCAATAATCATGGGGGAACAAGCAATGATTTGAGAGAAAATTATAATTAGAATGTGTTATAACGTAGCATTATAAATAATGTTTATAAGCTATGTGTAGCCGGTTACTGGGTTGTACTGGCGTTTTTTGCGTTAATTGATATGGTTAATTAGATGGAGGAATGTTAATGGAAGGTAAAAAGGTTGTAGCAACTGCATTGGCGGCGGCAATAGCAGTGTCAGTGTCTCCTGTAAATGCAATAGATGAAAGTAAAAATAAAAACGTGACTTTGGGATATTCTGAAGATGATGAAGATAATGGCGTAATGCTGATGTCCAATGAGGATGTTGCTGTTAAAAAAATATCTGAAACTGATACAAGCATTACAATATCGTGGACTGGATTCAATAATGATAAAGTATCATATTATACAGCTGTATGCAATGGCTTAGAATCAGGTAAAATTTCATAATGCACATATACTATCAACGGATTGACAAGTGGGTGTGAATATAGCATAGCTGTCAGGGCATATGATGAGGAGGACAAACTTATTGGATCCAGTCAAACTATTTATGAATACACAGATTGGAATGTTGCATCAGATACAGTATTAACATCAAATAAGACGGTGGCTGATTTAAACATTAACGGTGGTAATTTAAAACTTAATGGATATACGCTTACGGTTAAAGGAAATGTCTATTTGACATCCTCAACTTTATATGTTGATCAAGGCAAGTTATATATCAGCGGCAATTTCAACATGAGCAGTACAAACGGAAGCTATGGAAACGGCAGCCTCACGATGAATAAGGCAGAGGACTATATCTGTGTAAACGGGGATTTTCTTGCGTATTCATACTATGCAAGCACACTTACAGACGGAATTATTGAAGTAAAGGGTAACTTTGAGCAAAAGAAAGCATACTACGGCTACAGTAATAATTTCGCACCGAGCGGAGATCATAAGGTGATACTGAGCGGCAGAGGTGTCCAAAAAGTAAATTTTGAATCAGAAATATCAAAGTTTAATGTACTGGAAATAACCAAATCACTTGAAACAGGTTATATTTTCAGCAGAACGCCACTTTGGAATGAGCTATTGGAGAAGAAGCCCGATGATAAGCCGCCTACTTCTCCTACAAATCTCCATATTGAACGTTCTACTTCTACGTCTATAAAAATCACATGGAATGAATCAGAAGATGAGTCAGGAATTTACTGCTATTATATTTATCGTGATGGAGAGCGTATAGGTTCCACCAGAAATTTATATTATGTTGATACAGGATTGAAATCACATTCACAGCATCTGTATTACGTTATTGCATGTGACATTGATGGAAATATGTCCGAAAAGAGCGATATTATAGAGGCAGCGACAGATGCTGATGAATATGCCCCTACACAGCCTGCAAATCTTACAGCGGTAGTTAAGGGTGATAGTACTATTTATCTTTCATGGATCGCATCAAGCGACAATGTTAAGGTAGTTGAGTACAACATTTACCGCAACGGGGTTCTTATTGCCAAGACCGTGGGTACAGCTTATACTGATAAAAATGCTTTTGCAGGGCTTTACACATACTATGTTGAAGCTGTTGATAATGATGGTAATGTATCAACGGCAAGTCAAAAGGTCACTGTTGATAATGAAGCTCCCACAAAGCCTATTCTAACTCTCAGTAAAGTCGGAGACAGTTATATCTCTCTGGAATGGACAGGAACGGACAATGTTGATGTAGTTTTTTACAGTATTTACAGGAATAATGTGCTTGTAAAAACAGTTGCTGCCAATAGTTATGTTGATACAAATGTTTCAATAGATTCAAACTATACATATTATGTTGTTGCTTATGATGCAGCAGGCAACAAATCAGAAGCAAGCAATGAAATATCTGTATATACCGGAGAAGACAGCACAGCCCCTGAAGTGATTTCTGTTTATGCGGCAAAGAGAAAATATTCTAAGGCCATACCAATATCTGTTTCTGTAAAGGATAATCAGGCTGTTGCTGCAATTTATGTTCAGGCATCTTCTGATAATAGAATGTGGTCAGATGTAATGGAAATAAATGCAGGAGGAAAAATAGAGGCAAATGTGATTGGCTCTATTGACTTGACAGAATGTTCGGATGGAGCCCTTTATCTTCGTGCGTATGCTGAGGATGTATCGGGAAATAAAAGTAACGCAGAAAATTCTCCTGTATTCAGTATAACTGTAGATAATACTGCACCTAAAACTCCTTACGACCTTACGGTTAATACAGAAAATGGTTCACTGGAGCTGAAATGGGATACTTTCGAATCTGATACAGATATTGAATATTTCAAGATTTACCGTAGAGAGAATGATGAAGCTGATTATACTCTTGCTGCGGATAATTATAAATATTGGAATTATATCGACTGCAATATTGAGCTTGGTACCCAGTATTATTATGCAGTTTCCGCCATTGATGATGTGGGAAATGAAAGTATGCTGTCTGAGGAAGTAATGAAATGTATTTCCGACGACAAAATAAAACCCGTTATACATAGTATAAGCCCGGTTGAGGGCAGTAAAATAGGAGAAAATCCTACAATAAATGTTTCGTGTTCGGATAATTTCAGGCTTGGCAAGCTTACCGCCGAAATAAAAAAGACTACAGATGAAAATTGGTCAGAGGTTCGTTCAGAAAAATTAGACTCTTATGCTTCTGTTGTTTCATTTTCACTTAATACAGCTGACCTTACAGATGGACGTTATGATATGCGCTTCAAAGTATCTGATTCAGTTGGAAATATCAGTGATTATGTCAATGCAACATATGATTACAGAAAATGTACATTATCATCACCGGTATTATCAGCAGTGCCTATAGGTTGGGGAGCTGATTTGACTTGGAGTATGACCGATACAACCGAACTTGCAGGATATGTTGTCTATCGCAAAGCTCCGGGAGAAGACTCGTTTAAGGTTATTGGACGAATTAAAGAAGACCATTTTACGGATACAACGGCAGATGCTGGAAAAACGTATTATTACAGGGTTGATGCCTGTGATATTAGGGGAAATATTGTTGAAGGTAATATTGTATCTGTTGTTCCGACATATGAGGACAGCAGTGCACCGACATCTGTTCCCGGAGAAGGCGTTTTTGGAATTGCAGGTAAAGCGGTATCGTTTGATGGCACTGCATCGTATGACAACCATTATGTTGAGAAGTATTATTGGGATTTTGGCGATGGCACTGTATCTGATGAGGCGAAAGTCAAGCATACATATAATTCAGAAGGTGACTACAATGTTAGCCTTACGGTTTATGATAGCGCAGGAAACTTTGATACAGCTCAAATGAAAGTAAAAGTATATCCCGAAGACTATAGCTGTACAAGGATAAAAATAACTGATTCCAATGGTATGTATATACCCAATGCACGTATTTACTGTGAATCACTGCCTGAAAAACTTGATGCTATGTCTGATTCATCAGGATGTTATGACTTTGTATATCTGGAAGGAAGCTTTAATATTTATATTTATCAAAATGGATATCTTCCACAAATGATAACAATATCATCGGAAGATAGAAAGTTAAATGAATATGTCAGCTTAAAGAAGCAAAATGTCGTTACGGGTAATATTTCTGTTCAGGAGCTTGATTTTAATGAAATCAAGTCACTCGGGATTGACATAAATGATCCTGAAAATCAGAATGTATATGAATACAGCATTGACATCAAATACGATGTGCATTACGACATATATAAAAGAGAAGTAATTTATATAAATAATGCAGGTAATATAGTCGGAAGAGGTTCATCGGGAAATATCAACAGTGATTACAGCTACAGCAGTGGAAGCAGAAATGTTTATGTAAAGACATTTACAGGCTCTTCTGAAAATTATTACTGGGATAGAAAACCGGCGGTTTATGTTGCTGTTATGACTGTTGAGACAAATGCAACATGGCTTAAAGAATTTTATGATGTTCAGCTCTCAATAATAAATAATGCGGATGAAGAGTTCAGTATAGAAAATACTTCAGCTATACTAAGTGTTCCTGATGGATTGTCTTTGGCAGATACTGCAAGAGGAGAAAAGCACATAAATGATATGGGAACAATTTCCGGTAAAGGTCAAAAGTGTGCGAGCTGGATCCTTAGAGGAGACAAGGCAGGCAGTTATGACCTTACAGCTCAATTTACAGGTAAGCTCATGCCATTCGATGAGGAAATAACAGTTGAATTTAAAACAGATGAGCCGTTGGTTGTAAATGGATCAGATGCTTTAAGCATTAGTTTTAAAACTATTTCTAAAGCTGAGAACGAATGGAATGTGGAATTCACAGTTACCAATATATCTGATAAGACAATAAATAACGTCAAATTGGATTTTAGCAAACTAAGTGACAGCTTTTTAAATGCTTACGATATTCTTATTGAATATCCAAGTGGTTTGATTGAGTACATTTTCTGGAACAAGGGCGATCATGATGAAAAAGATAATGAGGAGTTTCTGCCTGCACTTTATGGCGAAAATGATTTTATTGATAGTCGCGAACTGAAGCCGGGACAATGTATAACAGGAAGATATACCGTAACAGGACATAAAGATGATGAATATGTTTATTAAGTAAAATGGAGGATATTATGAAAAAAGACAATATATATGGTTTTGATTATAAGCAAGAAATAAAGGAATACACAGCACTCTGTAAAAATAAGAGAAACAGGAAATATAAAAATTATCTGGATTGGAAAAAACATATAATTGAAAATCTTGATGGCATGAATATGCGTACACTTGAAAACTTTCTTCATTTGTGCCTGTATCAGGAAAAATTGGAAAACAGAGGAATAGAGGTGTTTATGCCTTTATCACTGGGCGTAGTATCGTTATACTTATCTCAGCTGATTGTTCCGGAAAATGATGTTTGGGGAGCAGCTATAGGATATACAGCGGTTATGTTAGTAGTAATAGCGTCAATTATAAAAAGCTATTTCTCATATGTTTTTCCTAAGGATTTTTATCATGATGTTGCTGAGATCACACGTGAATATATGAAATCCTTACCTGAAAATAATAATAAACCTTTGATTGAAGCAAATGAGACTGAGGTACAGAGATGAAAAAAAGAATAATATCAGGTTTGCTGTCAGCAGTAATGGCATTAAATATTATTTCTATACTTCCCGGTGATGCGTTTGCATTGACAGCTGAAAGCAGAATATATGAAAAAGACGGATACACCGTTACATATCGTATAGGCAGTGAATGGGATAACAATCGCAGTGTTGAAGTTTCAATCAAGAATACAGGTGAGGAATCTATCCTTAACTGGGCACTTAAGTATGATGTCGGAGGAGAGGTATATAACCTTTGGAATTCCAAAGTGTATGACAGCTCGGAAGAATATACAATTATCAAAAACAACGGCTATAACTATGAGATCGAACCGGGACAGTCTGCAAATTATGGGTATATCGTAAAAGGCGAAGAAACTGTTATTCCCGAGGATATTGAACTTTGCAGCCGCAGGATAGATGTAAAATCAGGCTATGAAGTTGATTTCAATGTTACAAGTGACTGGTACACGGGATTTAATGGCGAGATAAATATTACCAATACTTCAGATGAGCCTATTGAAGCATGGACTCTAAGTTTCGACAGCAATTTCGATATAAACAATATCTGGGATGCAAAGCTGCTCACGAGCGAAAACAGAAGTTATGAAGTAGCAAACCAGCTTTGGACAACTCCTATATTGGCAGGGGAAAGTGCGTCATTTGGCTTTTCGGCTGATAAATCCGCAACGGAGAATGCAAGTGCTGAAAATTTTGTGCTTACAGCTGTTGTGGTAGGGAAAAGTGCTCTTGAATATCCTGATTTTGATGATGATATTGATTATGAGCTTGACAGCGATTCGGACGGACTTCCCGACTATTATGAGGATATTCTCGGAACGGACAAGAATGATCCGGATACAGACGGAGACGGTCTGACCGACGGTTACGAGGTATTCTACCTGGGTACAGATCCTCTCAAAGCTGACAGTGATGATAATGGTGTCAATGACGGCGATGAGGATCCGGATAATGACGGGCTTTCCAATTTAAAGGAATATGAGCTTGGAACAGATCCGCACAATGCTGATACTGACGGAGACGGTCTGACTGACGGTGATGAGGTAAATATTCACGGTACCGATCCACTGAAATATGATACTGATGATGATGGCATTTCAGATGGTGACGAAATCGCTCTCGGACTTGATCCGAATAACGGTTCTACCAATGGCACACCTGACTGTGAGCGTACTTTCACGCAGACAGTTTCCGCAGATTCAGAGGTGCTTTCAGCTATAAATGAAACTGAGGGCAATCCTTTTAGGGTTTCACTTGAGATGGAAGCAGCAGGTGTGGCGGAAAATAATGTCTATGCCCGTAAAAGCGGATATTCCGATGCAATCGCAAACAGTGCCATTATTGGTGTTGCCCCTGAATTTGCATATACAGAGGGGTTGACTGTTGAAGAGGTAACGGTTAAGTTTGAGCTTGACAATTCCATAGTGGATAACACTCTCGGTACATACGCTGAAACAGGCAATGAGTTTGATGGAATAAAGCGTCTTAATGTATTTATGTTCATTGAAGACGTAAATATGCTTTTGCCGGTAGAAACATTCCATGATGCTGCCACTAATACTGTTTATACCAAAACAGACAGAATGGGTACATTCTGCCTTATGGACATGGAGATATTTGCCGATAACCTTGATTCAGCTCTTAATAAAAGTGCTGAGGCTGAGGTCAGCGAAGCTATGTCTCAAAACATGAGTGATGAGAACGGATACATAAGCTGTTCTGTCGAGAAGTACAATGCTAAAGCATCGGCTCCGGATGAAAAAAATCAAGTCATTGATAATTTTGATGTAGTATTCATGATAGACTGCAGAAATGTGGTTGATCCTGATGAATATGCTGTAATTCAAAAAAATATAATAGAAACTGCTGACACGGTACTTATAAAATCACCGAATGCACGTATAAAAATAGTTCTGATGTTTTCTGTGAAGGCGTCGCTTGAGAACGGAAAAGCATACCGTGTGCTTAGAATGTCGGATATCAAGGGAGTTGCCCCAAATGATAATACAGAATATTTTACTGATATAGATGATATATACGATGCTCTTGCAAAAGCTTCGGAACTTGTTTCAGATGGCAGCAACTGTAATATATCAGATGCGATAAACAGCGTCTATAGTATAGCAAAGTATTCGGGAAGAAAGACATATTGTTTCAGTATTTTCAAGTCAAAGAATGTATTCTATCAGTCCAAAAATGATGATGGTTATACCGCTCTGCATGATATTCAGGATAACTCTCTTCCGATAAATATAAGTGCTGTCTGCGATAAATATGACGATCAGATTTATGGATACGCCATAGATATGTGCCTTATGACTGGCGGATTTTGCGGCAATCATTATGAAAATTCGTCAGCGAATATGATATCGCATATTTATTTTGATGGCGGAGAAGTCAAAAACGGTTATAAGGCAATAATTGCAACAGGATATAAAACAGTTCAGCTCAATGCATCCCTGCAGCAGAATTATGAGTAGTACAGAAAAAACGAAAAAGTTGACCCTTATAATCCGCTCATGGATACCGATAAGGACGGACTGGCTGATTATCAGGAAATAATGTTTGAAAATTATTTCGATAATTACGCTGTGCGCCGTTCACTGATAGATGATACAGATCCGGATAATGTAAAATTACTGACATATTCTCAGATAGTTGATATTCTCGGCGATAAGTATTTTTATGTGGAAAACGGCTTGGAGCGCTACAGAAGCGCCACAGGTGAAGCTGCTTGGAATCCCGGGTCACTGCTTGATTCTTATATTCTGCCTATCAGATCCGATCCTACTGACAAGAATGGAGATAAGGACGGAATATCGGACGCATTGGACGGAACACCTCTCTATGATGCAATGATGCCCGAATTATTCGAGAATTTGGTTGAATATAAGCTGGTAAAATATGATGATATATCCAAGGATGACGATGAATTATCAATATGTACATTGTCCTATGCGGATATCCTGAGTAATGTAAGGTCCTTGCCGGAATTTAAGCTGTTAATGTATGATTATTCGATCACTGCTGCTGAATTGAAGGAGATCGAAAATGTGACCCAAGCGTCGTATATCGTAGGATATACGATCATCGACACTACTTTTTATTCGGTAATGACAGTTGAAAAACTCAAAGACAAATACAGCTTCCATGATATTTACACCATAAAGTACAATGTCCGTTCTAACTCAATAGATTATGCAAAGATGGTAAATGAAGTTGACGGATATGATTTTGCATATGCGGTAAGAGATAATGCCAAAGATAAAGAAGCTTTTCTGGGAGAAATAGTTTCGGCATCGGTTGATAGTCTGTTTGGCAATGATTTTATTAAAACCATCAGAGACAGAATGCCGGAATTCCAGTATAAAAAAGCTGCGTGCACATATCTGGACATATTGGACCTTCCCAATGCGATAAAAAGAGGAAGTATAAAGGGCGGCATCATGGCTGTAGCATTCAAGCCAATGATAGCTTCGCATGCGTTTTCTTTGAGTGCCGATACACTTGAGTATGACTATCTGTACAGGCAGGCATATTATAATAAATACGGAACATATCCGTCATCATTAAGTCCGCTGCGTTCATTTTTTGTTTGCGGCTTTGAGATGTTCAGAGACATGGGCTCAATGATAATCGGCGATACTTACAGTTCCTTTGTAAATGACGACGGTTCATTCAATATTGAAGGTTCCGGAGAATTTTTCGGCATGATCGTAGGCGGCGCTGCGGTTACTGCTATGGGTCAGATATCGGTAGAGGATTTTGCCAATAATGTAAAGGATACATTCAGCAAACCCAAAACACAGCTGTCTTCTGCCGATTCTGTATATAAAAAGCTTTACGAAACGAACGGTACAAAGCCTGCTGAAAGCGGCGAAATAGATAATTATCAAACATACATTCCAAGCGAAAAAAATGAAATATTCAAAGAAATTCGTATTGGAGAAAAAACAACAAAAATAAGCATATTGAGGGAAAATGAGGCTGTATTTGATAAAATCGCAAGTTTGAATAATGCAAAAGCAAACAGACTTATGCGAATATTTGAATACACCCGTTTGAATGACATATTAAAATTGGGCAAGGACAACCCCACAGAATTTGCACGCAAGTTCGTGGAAGCGGCTGATCCCAAGAACCCTGCAAAAATACTTAGTACCACAGGCAGCACCTTGACGCACACCGACATTTTGGTCAGCTATATTGACAGATACGGTGCAGAATTTGTTGACATTTTGCTGAAGTCTGACGAGCGGTTTGTAACTAATACAAATGTGTATGGCACTGAATTTGTTGATGCTGTATTAAAGAATTTGAAATATTCTGATGATATAATTACCTTAACAAGTGAATTTGGCAGCGGATTTATACACGATATTTTAGATTCTTCATCTGAAAGCATAGGAAAAAGCATAAACCTAAAACTGCTTGAATCTTACCGGAGTGCACTAAATGCAGAAAGTTTGGAAAATGTTAATAAGGTGTGTGTTGCTTTTGACAGTGCAGATCCTTTAAAACGAGGTATATCTGTAAATGGCAGCTATTTTAAAAACAATAGGCTTCTTAGTACAGATGAAATATCTTCAGGTGCTGATGAAATCCTGAATAATATGTATAAATCCAAATATGGAGAGGAGGCTTTCAATAATATGACGGATTACACCGACTATTATAATTTGTCAATGTCAGAAGAATATCTAAATAAGTTGCCTGATAGCTATTTCAAAGAAAAAGGAATCAATAGGTTAAGCGTAAAAAAGCAAATGAAAAAGCTTAGTGCAGCTATTGACAACACTAAAAAACTTGCTGAAGCTGCTAATTCAAATAATCAATATAATAATCCAAGCTTTGCCAATGAATGGAATGTGGAAAATTGTGCAGAGGTTTGGAGTGTGCGTCAGGCAATTATGAATGGCGCTGAATGGAAGAAAATGTCGTTTAAATGCATTAATATAGATGATGGGGTTTATTGGAATCTTTGCAAAAATTGTGAAAAAACATTTAAAGAATTAATAGATAAAGGAGAAAAGTAAAATGTTGACAGATATAGCAAAACAACAGCTTAGAAAAGCCGGATGGTATGAGGGAAGAAAAATTGATTTGACTAAATATGAGCAAGGATATGCAAAGCTTGGTTGTGAATTATTTCCGGCTGCAAGAAAATTTCTTGAAGAGTATGGTAATCTGCATTTTTATGACAAATGTGAGGCACTTGATTTAAAAAAAGGGTATTACATAAATGAAAGTTCAACTGAACTTGCTTATTGTTGTGGACGTAGAGATATGGAACTTGAAGAAATGGTGAGAAATTTATTTGGACAAAAAGCACTTAAAGTTGGTTTAATAGATTGCGGTAATATCTATATTTTTATTTCAGAAGACGGAAGATTTTTTGTGAACTGGTATTTTAATGGCTTGTGGGCAGAAAATTCAGATCAGCTTTGGAATGAATACTATGGTGAAGATTATGGTAGGGCAACTTGGGATGATTTAAAGGCCGGAAAGGGCAGGACAATGTATAAGAAAAAAATAGAAAAATACTTATAATTCAGTACAAAAATTATAGTAAACAGGCTGTAAAACAAAGCCGCCCTTGAAAGAGATTTCGGGGGCGGCGAAGTTTAATATGGGGTGAACATTTAAGGCGAATCCGGAAACTCTGAAAGTACCGTATGGCAACGGAATGAACGGTGTACAGGTTGACGGCAAGACATTTAGTAAAGGATATAAGCCGGAAGATCTACCGTTTACGGGAAATGGTATGTCAGGAGGAATGGAGACGGACTGTGTAACACCTGAATATGAATTTTTAAAAACAGCTGCTAATGATCGAGGTGTATATGATATAACCGGTGGAGCAGAGTTGTATATTGTTACACAGGATGGTGAGGAAATATTGATTGCAATTTATGATGCTGATGAATATAATCCTAAACATCCTAAAGCATCAGGACGATTTGTAAGATTGGAGGATATAAAAAATGATAAGACAAAATAAATATGTAATATATAAGGGCATTGAATATATTTATAGAAGGTGTGATGAGAATAAAAATAACGGATTAGTGCGATTAGTTTCATACGATAGACGAAGTTTAGCAGATGGCTTTTTTACAGATAGAAGTGAAGAGTATATGAAGGATCATGGTTTCAGATGCTTTAAAGATGTACCCAAAAGCGAAATAACAGAAGCATATGATATTAGAACTCACGCAGTTTATAAGGAAGTTGGGGCATCAATAATAGGTTGCTTAAAACCGAACTGGATCGGTTTGCGGACAACTTGCCTGTATGGTGAAGATGAAAATGAATTTCTTAAAAAGGTTAATAATGCAGGTTTCAAGTATA
>ERZ779865.179-NODE-179-length-60172-cov-42.449640_pt1 | contig 60172 bp, 53 predicted proteins | sample MGYA00433088_ERZ779865 | MGnify/ENA primary metagenome ERZ779865 (study PRJEB29588, sample SAMEA2151703) | human gut metagenome | biome: human gut; feature: human-associated habitat; material: faeces | place: Denmark | collected 2008/2010 ... | reverse complement strand
AATGTTCATCGAGCCGATAGGCGAGATGACATATATTGCACGGATCGAGTAGGAGGAGCCTACTCGATTTGCGGCAACGAGTCAAGTGCGACATGCTTGCATAAACATACCCTCAACGAGGAAAGTTCCCAACAATCAAGTTGAAAATCTCACCTTTTTACTATAAAATAGCTAGATAGATATACAATACAGGTATTGTCAGCCATCACCATAGACCACAGATAGCTTAAGATGATATGATCTTAGGATGAAGGTTATTTTAGAATGACAGTGATCTTGGGTGGGATGGTCGGCTGATGTTCGGATTTTGGAGGAATATATAATTGAGAATAGGAATGGGATATGATGTTCATAGATTAGTTCCCGACAGGAAGCTTATTCTTGGCGGAGTAGATATACCCTATGAGAAAGGGCTGCTTGGTCATTCTGACGCGGATGTCCTTGTTCATGCCATAATGGATGCTCTCCTTGGTGCGGCAGGACTTGGAGATATAGGAAGACATTTCCCTGATACAGATGACAGGTATAGGGGTGCTGACAGCATGGTTCTCCTTGGAGAGGTAAAGAAGCTTCTTGATAGGAAAATGCTGTTCATAAGCAATATTGATGCAACGGTAATAGCCCAGCAGCCTAAGCTTGCACCTTATATAGATACTATGAGGGAGAAGATTGCCGGAGTGCTTGGTATACCGGTAAATGCTGTTAATGTTAAGGCGACAACGGAAGAGAAACTGGGCTTTACAGGTGAAGGACTTGGCATAAGTTCACAGGCTGTATGTCTTCTTGAAACTGTGGATACCTTCAGCTATCAGGTGAACACCGTATCAGGAGCATGTGCAGGCTGCAGCGGATGTGCCATGACACAGACAGACCGATAAGAGCCAGCCCGGCAAAAAAGGAGAATTTTAAATGGGCTGATGTTCTATTTATTGTGTCAAGTTTTATATGAAAACTTGACATGTAGCTTCAGCCCCTTTGCCGAAGGCAAATTCTAAATGGGCTGATGTTCTATTCACAGGAGGAAAGTATATGGAATACAGGATTTGCAATAAGGAGGATTTTCTTCAGCTTAGGAGCTTGTGGAAGATATGCTTTAATGATTCAAATGATTTTATAGATTATTATTTTAATGAGGTGTGCAGCAGAAATGTTATATTTGCAGCTTTTGACGGAGAAAAGCTGGTATCAATGGCACATCTTAACCCGTATACCATAGTGTTTAACGGCAGACGAAAGGATGTCCACTATATAGTGGGGGTGGGAACTCTGCCTGAATACAGGAAGAAGGGTATAATGACAGAGCTTATGATGCATGTTATAGAATGGATTAAGAATGCTGGGGAGGATTTCACATATCTTATGCCGGAGGATAACAGGTATTATGAGAGTCAGGGTTTCTTCAGACTTGAGGAAAGCCACATATATGATGCCTATGCTATTGCTGCAAGATACGAGGATCGTTATGAGGACATGGATATGATACATTACAGCGATGTGTCTGACTATCTCTGGAAGGATTTTAATTCAAGGATAGCTGAGACTTATGATGTTTTTACCATGAGGAACAGCGAATATATAAGCGGGCTTGACCTTTGCTGCCAGTCTGAGGGCGGTGAGGTTCTTGTGGTCACAAAGTCCGACAGGATAATTGCCATTGCAGGATTTATGAATGGTGACAAAGGAGAGGAGATAATACAGTATATCACTACAGAAAAGGATCTGGAGTCCCTCGGATACATGATCCATACCTTTAGCAATCCGGCAGATGAGATAGAATTGTTCGGAAGGAGTATATCGGACGAAGACCTTATATTAAGACCGGGAAAGGGCATAATGTTCAATATTATCAATGATGATTTCAAGGAAAAGATAATGGCTGACAACATGCTCATAAATGAGATCGTATAAATGGTTCTGATGGTTCAGAGGAAGTAAAAAACGGAAAAGAGGAAAGAAATGTTTAATGAAAATGGTTATGTGGAGCATATAGTTAAAGGAAAGACACCTGCAGGGGTGATATTGGCAACGGTGATCGGAGTGATCATATCACTTGTAGGAATGGGACTGGCATTTGCAACCGGCGGTATAGGCTTCTCCTTTCTGCTGATCGGAATTGTTGTTATTGTCCTGGCAATGTCAAAGAGAGATGTTGAATATGAATATATAATGACAAATGATGATGTGGATATTTCAAGGATAGTTGCCAAGTCATCAAGAAAGAAAGTGTATTCATTTACAGGTAAGGATGTGAAGATCATCACAAAGGCAGATTCCGTATACAGAGACAATGAACATCAGGCAAATCCTGATATAAGAAGCCATGTGTTCGTGATGGATGAAGCAGGGGATAATGTATATGCGTTTATCCTTAATGTAAATGGTAAGCCGGAGGAAGTCCTTATAGAGACAAATGACAGAGTTATGGAACATATAGGCTCATTCTTCAGAGGAAAGCTGAAAAAGTAGAAGAGAAAAATAAAAAGGGAAGATTGCTTCGGGTCTGATGGGGGATCAGACTTGAAACATCTTCCCATTTTGATATAGTAGAATCTCTTTCAGATGAATGAAAGGGGAGACTCCCATAATGTGTACTATGTATGTGTGAATGTAGAACAGCTGATGTAGATATACGGTAGATCAAGGCTCCAGCGGAGTAACCTTGAGTCCCTTGTATAGCTTGGTGTAAAGGCTTCTTTCGTCAGAATATAGCATAATGCCTCTGCTTCCGTCCTTTACGATATACGCATACTTGTTCTTCTGCACATTCATGTACAAAACGTCATCGACGTTAAGCTCCTTAGCTTTCTGCTTTGCCATAGAAATGCTTAATGGCTCGAGCTTATACTTTTTTACAGCTTGTTGTACTGTCATGGCTAACACCTCCGAATCGTATAGACACATGCTTTAATAACTACCCTTAGTATATTGTAAATAAATTACAATGTCAATTATAAAATATGCACAAAAAGCGAAAAAGCTCCAAAAAAATTAAAAAAAATAATTATAGAAAAGAGAAAAAAACATGTTTGAAATTAGTAAATATATTCAAAAAGATGCAAATTACAATAAAATTATGGAGTTGCAGATAAAAAATATACCGGAAGGAACAAAACCAAGACTTCTGTTACACTGTTGCTGTGCTCCCTGCAGCAGCCACTGCCTGTCTGTGCTAAGTGAATATTTTCATATTACGGCATATTTCTACAATCCAAATATCACAGAGTATGAGGAATATATGAAACGCTGGGGAGAACTGGTGAGATTTGTGGATAATGTGTACCATGATGAAGTAGGTACATTTCTTGAGGAGCATGAGAGCGAGAAGTTCTTAGAAATGAGCAAAGGTCTTGAGGAGGTGCCTGAGGGAGGCAGCAGGTGTTATAAGTGCTACAGATTAAGACTTGACAAGTCTGCCGCTTATGCAGTAAGCCACGGATACGATTATTTCACCACAACCCTGTCCATAAGCCCCCATAAAAACTCGGCATGGCTTAATGAGATAGGAAGAGAGCTGGAACAGGAATACAAAATACCATATCTGTACAGTGACTTCAAAAAGAAGAACGGATACAAACATTCCATAGAATTGTCCCATGAATACGGACTGTACAGGCAGAATTTCTGCGGCTGTGAGTTTTCTAAAGCAAATTCAAAAAGAAACTGACGAAAAAAATGTTGTATTAGTAAAATGATTGTGTTAATATTGATTAAATTAGAAAAAAAGAGGCAATGAAGAAAGTTAAGGATCTCCAGAAAATCCCTTTGTTCACTCTTTTTTTTTGAGCAAAAATAGAAAAAAGAAAGGAAAACGTGTATTATGAAGGCTTTTTTAATACTGGAGGATGGACATGTATTTGAAGGTAGCAGCATTGGTTCTACCGAAGAGATAATCAGTGAGATCGTATTCAATACTTCAATGACCGGCTATCTTGAAATTCTTACAGATCCCTCTTATGCAGGTCAGTCGGTTTGTATGACATATCCCCTTATTGGTAATTATGGAATATGTTATGATGATATGGAGGCGACAAAGCCATGGCAGTCAGGATTTATTGTAAGAGAGCTGTGTAAGTATCCTAGTAACTTCAGAAGCAATGAAGACATCAACAGATTCCTTGTAGATAATAGAATTACGGGCATTGAGGGAATTGATACCCGTGCTCTTACAAAGATCCTTAGAAATAAGGGTACCATGAAGGGCATGATAACTACTGATGAGGCATATGATCTTGATACATGCATAAGCAGGATCAAGGCATGGGAGATGGGGCATGTTGTTCTTGAGGTAACATGCAAGGAGAAGGAGTTCTACCCCGGAACAGGTTATAAGGTAGCAGTTATTGACCTTGGTGTTAAAAACAATATAGTCAAATCTTTACTTGAAAGAGACTGCCAGGTTACAGTATATCCGGCTGAAACACCGGCTGAGGAGATCATCGCAGACAATCCTGACGGAATTATGTTAACTAATGGACCTGGCGATCCTAAATCATGTCAGGTAACAATCAATGAGATCAAGAAATTATTCCAAACAGATATTCCAATATTTGCAATTTGTCTTGGACATCAGTTAATGGCTCTTGCCAATGGTGCGGACACAGAGAAAATGAAATACGGACACAGAGGTGCAAATCATCCTGTAAGAGATCTTAAGACAGGAAAGGTTTATATTACTACCCAGAATCACGGATACATGGTTAAGGAGGAGACTCTTGACAGAAAGATAGCTGAGGTAAGCTTTGTAAATGTAAATGATGGAACCGTTGAGGGTGTACATTATCTTGGAAAGAATGCACAGACAGTCCAGTTCCATCCTGAGGCCTGTGCAGGTCCTCTTGATTCCGGTTATCTGTTTGATACATTTATGAACATGATGGAGGTGTCTAAGTAATGCCAAAGAATGCAAATATCAAAAAGGTTGTAGTTATAGGTTCAGGTCCTATTGTAATCGGACAGGCAGCAGAGTTTGACTATGCCGGAACCCAGGCGTGCAGATCCCTTAAGGAAGAGGGCATATGCGTTGTACTTATAAATTCAAATCCGGCAACTATCATGACAGATAAGGATATTGCCGATAAGGTGTATATAGAGCCCCTTACTGCCGATGTTGTAAAGGCGGTTATAGAGAAAGAGAAGCCTGACAGTCTTCTTCCTACCCTTGGAGGGCAGGCAGCGCTTAATATTGCAATGGAGCTTGAGGAGAGCGGCTTCTTAAGGGAGCAGGATGTAAGACTTATAGGTACATCAGCCCAGACTATTAAGAAGGCAGAGGACAGACTTGAGTTCAAGAAGACCATGGAGAAGATCCATGAGCCTGTTGCCCCATCAGAGGTTGTAACAACAGTTCATGATGGTCTTGAATTTGTAAAGAAGATCGGGTATCCGGTTGTTCTCCGTCCTGCGTACACCCTTGGAGGAAGTGGCGGCGGTATCGCCAACAACGAGGATGAATTTGTAGAGATACTTATGAACGGCCTCAGACTTTCACGAGTTGGACAGGTTCTTGTAGAGAGATGTATCGCAGGCTGGAAAGAGATAGAGTACGAGGTAATGCGTGACGCTAACGGCACATGTATCACCGTATGTAACATGGAAAATCTTGATCCTGTGGGAGTCCATACGGGTGACTCAATAGTAGTTGCTCCATCTCAGACTCTTGCAGACAAGGAATACCAGATGCTCCGTAGTGCAGCACTTAATATCATATCAGAACTCAAGATAACAGGTGGATGTAACGTACAGTTCGCACTTCACCCAACATCATTTGAATACTGCGTTATAGAGGTAAATCCTCGAGTAAGCCGTTCATCAGCACTGGCGTCAAAGGCTACAGGTTATCCTATAGCAAAGGTTTCAGCCAAGATCGCTCTTGGCTACAATCTGGATGAGATACCAAATGCCATTACCAAGAAGACATATGCCAGCTTTGAGCCTGCTCTTGATTATGTTGTTGTCAAGATACCTAGACTTCCGTTTGATAAGTTCATAAAGGCAGACCATGATCTTACCACACAGATGAAGGCTACCGGTGAGGTTATGAGTATCTGTACAAACTTCGAGGGTGCCCTTATGAAGGCTCTCCGTTCACTTGAGCAGCATGTAGACAGTCTCTGGTCGAGCAGATATAAGGATATGACTGATGAAGAGGTTGTTGAGCTTCTCCACAGAGTAGATGACAGAAGAATATATGTTATTGCCGAGGCCATAAGAAGAGGCGTTTCATATGATGAGATATACAATATCACCAAGATAGACAGGTGGTTCATCGATAAGATCCATAACCTTGTAAGAAAGGAAAGACAGATTATACAGTCTAAGGGAGATATCTCCTATGAGCTCATGAAGGAGATCAAGAGAGTTGAGTTTCCTGATAAGGTTATTGCCCGTCTTGTAGGAAAGACAGAAAAAGAGATCAGAAAGATGAGATATGACTATGGTATCACAGCTTCATTCAAGATGGTTGATACCTGTGCCGCAGAGTTTGACGCAGCCACACCTTACTATTATTCATGCTTTGATGGTGAGAATGAGGTTGTGGAGGACAACAGCAAAAAGAAGGTAATGATACTTGGTTCAGGTCCTATCAGAATAGGTCAGGGTATCGAGTTCGATTACTGTTCAGTACACAGCACATGGGCATTTGCAAGAAAGGGTTACGAGACAATTATTGTAAATAATAACCCTGAGACTGTAAGTACAGACTTTGATATAGCAGATAAGCTTTACTTCGAGCCTCTTACAGCAGAGGATGTTGAAGCAATTGTAAATCTTGAGAAGCCGGACGGTGCGGTAGTGCAGTTTGGAGGACAGACAGCCATCAAGCTTACTGAAGCACTCATGGAGATGGGAGTTAAGATCCTTGGAACAAGCGCAGAGAATGTTGACGCAGCAGAGGACAGAGAGCTCTTTGATGAGATCCTTGAGAAGTGCTGTATCCCAAGACCTGCCGGACATACAGTATTTACAAGGGATGAGGCTCTTGAGGCAGCTAACAGCCTTGGATATCCTGTTCTTGTAAGACCTTCATATGTTCTTGGTGGTCAGGGTATGCAGATTGCCATATCAGATAAGGATATAATAGAGTTCATGGATATCATCAACAGATATACCCAGGAGCATCCTATTCTTGTGGATAAGTACCTTATGGGTAAGGAAGTTGAGGTTGATGCTGTATGTGATGGAGAGGATATTCTTATCCCTGGTATCATGGAGCATGTAGAGAGAGCCGGAATACATTCAGGTGACAGTATATCCGTATATCCTGCCCAGACCCTTTCACCAAAGGTAAAGAGGATAATAGTTGATTACACTAAGAAGCTTGCCAACAGCCTTCACGTTATAGGACTTATAAACATACAGTTTATTGCTCTCAATGATGAAGTATATGTAATAGAGGTAAATCCACGTTCAAGCCGTACAGTTCCATATATAAGCAAGGTTACAGGAATACCTATCGTAGATCTTGCCACAAGGGTTATCCTTGGTGAGAAGATAAAGGATATGGAGTATGAGCCGGGACTCCAGCCTGAATCAGAGTATTTTGCCATCAAGAAGCCTGTATTCTCATTTGAGAAGATCAGAGGTGCTGAGATAAGCCTTGGCCCTGAGATGAAGTCAACAGGCGAATGTCTTGGTATTTCAAAGGATTACAATGAAGCACTGTATAAGGCATTCCTTGGAGCCGGTGTAAATCTTCCTAAGACCAAGAAGATGATACTTACGGTAAAGGATTCCGATAAGATGGATGCGATAGATATCGGAAGAAGATTTGTAAATATCGGTTACGAGATATATTCCACAAGAAGCACCTGCAGAGTACTCAATGAAAATGGCGTGCCTGCCAAGCTTATAAACAAGGTAGAGGAGCCATCACCTAACCTTCTTGATCTTATCTTGAGCCATGAGATAGATCTGATCATAGATACTCCTTCACAGGGTATTGAGAAGAGCAAGGATGGATTTATAATAAGACGTCATGCAGTAGAGACAGGAGTTACATGTCTTACAAGCCTTGACACAGCAGACGCACTCTTAACAAGTCTTGAGACATCTGCTGACAGAAAACTTTCACTTGTAGATATCAGTGAAATATAGTAGTATAATCTTCTTATTAAGAAACACAATATAAGAAGATGTTACGCTTAAAATTTAAAAAGAAGGATAGCAGGCGTGATATATATCACGCCTGTATTTGGTATAGTATATGCATAATACACCGGCTGATGAGGTATTTATAATAGGACATAAGAACCCTGATACGGATTCCATATGTTCTGCCATTGCCTATGCAAACCTTAAGAACTTGACTGAGAATAAGTATTTCCCTAAGCGGGCAGGAAAATTGAATAAAGAGACAGAATATGTACTTAAGAGATTTGGAGTTAAGACACCGGAACTGCTTTCAGACGTTGATTCTCAGGTTAAGGACATAACCTATAGACTGGTGGATGGAGTGTCGGGAGATATTACCTTAAAGAAAGCGTTTGAACTTATGCAGGAAAATGACGCCACGACACTTCCTGTAGTAGATGATGGAAAGATTAAGGGGCTTGTTACCGTAGGTGATATAGCAGAGGCATATTTTCTTACAAATGATTCTGATGTACTCTATAGGGCAGGAACCACCTGTAAGGATGTTATAGATACCATACATGGTGAGATGCTGGTTGGAGATGAAAATGCAGTGGTTCCATCCGGTAAGGTCATGATAGGCGCTGCTCATGTGGACGTTATGAAGCAATATATAAAGCCCCATGATATAATAATTCTTGGAGACAGGGAGAAACCTCAGCATACAGCTATTGAAAATGGTGCAGGCATGCTTATTGTATGTCTGGTTGACTGTGTGTCAGATAAGGTGCTTGAGGAGGCGAAGGCAGCAGGATGTACTGTGATCATAAGCGGGTATGACACTTACACCGTTGCGAGACTTATAGGTCAGAGTATGCCTATAAAGCATTTTATGATAAAAGACAATATATACACCTTCAGAGAAGAGGACACCATAGAGACCCTTAAGGGAGTTATGTCTAAGACCAGATACAGATATTTCCCTGTGGTGAACAAGTACGGAATATACAAGGGTCTTGTATCACGAAGAAACTTTATTAATTCCAGAAAAAAACAGATTATACTTGTGGATCATAATGAGAGAAGTCAGTCGGTAGACAATATAGACAAGGCTGAGATTCTTGAGATAATAGACCACCACAGGATAGGCAGCGTTGAAACTGTGGCTCCGGTTTATTTTAGAAATCTGCCTCTTGGCTGTACAGCTACCATTATATATATGATGTACAAGGAGCAGAATATTTTCCCTGACAGGGCTACGGCAGGACTTATGTGTGCCGCCATACTTTCAGATACGCTTATGTTTAAGTCACCTACCTGTACACCGGTGGATGAACTATATGCCAAGGAACTGGCAGGTATAGCCGAGGTAGATCTCAAGGAACTTGCCATGTCCATGTTTACAGCCGGAAGTAATCTTACGGGAAAGACCACTGAAGAGATACTCCATCAGGATTATAAGAAGTTTGATGTTGGAGATAAAGTTGTAGGTATAGGACAGATAACATCCATAAGCAAGGATGAACTTAGCGGTATAACAGCCAAGATGAAGAAGTATATGAAGGATACGGAATTTGCCGATTGCGATATATGTCTGTTCATTATGACAGATATACTGGATGAAGGTTCAGGAGTACTGTGTAAGGGCAGTATCGCCAAGCAGCTTTGCCAGGTGGCATTTGGCAAGTCTTTTGATGATAACTACGCATATGTGGAAGGTCTGGTATCCAGAAAGAAACAGGTTGTGCCTGAGCTGATACGTGCCATGGAGAAGCTTTAGTGCATATAAATAACAGATAAATATCGGGTGAATATGAAGATATATACAGCAAACCAGTATATGCGGGATGTATTCTCGGAGAAGGTATACAAGATATCATTAAATGCAGGCTGCACATGTCCTAACAGGGATGGAACCAGAGGATATGCAGGCTGCATTTTCTGTAGTGAATCAGGCTCCGGAGATTTTTCCCAGAAAAGAAATTTAAGTATAACTGAACAGATAGAAAAGGCAAAGGAAAGGGTAAATGGGAAGTTTAAGGGAGATCATTATATCGGATACTTCCAGTCGTTTACCAATACCTACGGAGATATTGACGTGCTCCGTGCCAAGTTTATGGAGGCTATAGAAAATGACAGTATATGTGGGCTGTCCATAGCCACAAGACCTGACTGCATTAATGAAAGAGTTGTGGCTGCTCTTGATGAGTTATGCCGTATAAAGCCTGTATGGGTGGAACTGGGACTTCAGACTATACATGAGGATACCGCAAGGATTATAAACAGGTGCTATGAGCTTTCTGAATATGACGCCGCGGTTTCTCTGCTAAAGACTATAGACGTCCATATAATAACCCATATGATAATAGGACTTCCCTACGAAACAAAGGAGGATATGGTTGCGACTGCAGAGTATATAGGAAAATCGGGCGTACAAGGTATAAAATTCCAGCTCCTTCATGTGCTTAAGAATACTGCCTTGTGTGAAATGTATGAGAAAGGAGACTTTGAAGTGCTGACACTGGATCAGTATATAGATATCCTGAGAGCCTGCATAGAAGTCATACCGACGGGTATGGTGGTACACAGGCTCACAGGGGATGGCCCTAAGAGTCTCCTTGTTGCTCCGCTGTGGAGCGGTGACAAGAAGAAAGTGTTAAATGAGATCAACAGGCGGGTACTTAATGATTCTCATTTTCAGTGATCTCCGCAGCGGTAATGAAAAGTAGGGCGTTTTGCTTATCATCAGGATCAAGCCGTCGAAATTTTGTGATAAGAGTATTCTCATCTGAGGAACAGAGGCTTCCGTAGGTGAATATCTGGAACATTCCGGGGTCTTGTTCCTCTGTGGGGCACATATCCATACAGACCAGATATATTAAATGCATGATATTTATCTTGTAGAAACAGCAGAGCTTAACAAGAGTGTTAATATCCGGTTGGCGAATACCGGTTTCAAAGTGCGAGTAGGCAGAGGCTGTTATGCCTATGCGCTGTGACAGTTCCTCCTGGGTGAGGTTATTCAGCACCCTCAGGTTTTTCATAAATGTGCATGTGTTGTTCATTGTATGTACTCCTTTTCAATTTCATATATTCTTTTATAAGGCGTTTGTCCCAGTCTGTTATGTCATTGTAGAGCCTAAGCAATTCAACCTGATCCAGATCGGGTTTTATGGTCTCGATGGGTTGTAGATCTTCAGCTTCTCCCGGGAATCGTGAATCGTAATGATAATTTCCTGCGTTGTCGCATACAAGCATCGCAGGTTCTTTTTTTCTCTCATAACTTGCAATGCTGGCGTTTGCCCTGGTAAAAGCAAATAAAAAATCATAATCGAGTATTTCGGATAGTAGATTTATCTGGTCTATACAGGGAAGACAGGCTCCATTTTCATAATTGGCATAGCCGCTTCTTGATAAACCCAGCATAAGACCCAGTTCACGTTGACTTAAATTCTTCTTCTGCCTGTAGTGACGGAGAAGCTTACAGAACATGTCTTTGTTCCCGGCTGTGGCAGCAGGTGGTGTATTTGTGTTGTTACTGTTTGTGTTTTTTTTGGACATTTTATTTCTCCTTGCATATTAGGGGCTGATATCCGCCGACTTTTTAGATAGTGAAACAAATAAGCTTATGTGGTTCATGTGAATGTAGTATATAACGAAAGACGCGGAATTTGTCTGTATGGGTATAACTGGTATGGTTTATGGGTATAATTGGTATATTTGCAGAGGAAATATGTCAAATAATATTTGTTCTTCTTTTTTTGCCGGGAATAATGTAGAATAGAGGAAGTGTTTATAAAGTATACGGAGGAGAAACAGTATGAGCAGAGCTGATGAATTATTTATCAACATGTGCAAGGATATAATAGAAAACGGATACAGTACCGAGGGGGAAAAAGTCAGACCAAAATGGGAGGATGGAGAATATGCCTACACCATAAAGAAATTCGGCGTGGTGAACAGGTATGATCTTTCAAAGGAATTTCCAGCCATAACTCTCAGAAAGACTTATATAAAGTCTGCCATAGATGAGATATTGTGGATCTGGCAGAAGAAATCCAATAATGTCAATGATCTTAAGAGTCATATATGGGATAGCTGGGCTGATAAGGACGGTTCCATAGGAAAGGCATACGGATACCAGCTTGGCGTGAAGCACAAGTATAAAGAGGGAATGATGGATCAGGTAGACAGACTTTTATATGATCTTAAGACGAATCCATACAGCAGAAGAATGATGACCAATATCTATGTTCATGCTGACCTGTCTGAGATGAACCTTTATCCATGTGCCTACAGCATGACCTTTAATGTTACGGGAGACAGGCTTAATGCGATCCTTAACCAGCGTTCACAGGATGTTCTGGCTGCAAATAACTGGAACGTTGTCCAGTATGCGGCATTGCTTCATATGATAGCCCAGGTGTCAGGCTTCAAGGCAGGAGAGCTTGTGCATGTTATCGCGGACGCACATATATATGACAGGCATATACCTATTGTTAAGGAGCTTATAAGCAGACCGACATATCCGGCACCTAAATTCAGCATGAATCCGGATGTTAAGAACTTCTATGATTTCACACTGGATGATTTCACTATAGAGGACTATGTTACCGGCCCGCAGGTTAAGAACATACCTATAGCAATATAGTATAGATACAGAAATGGAGAGGGATATTTGCCATGAAGATGATAGCAGCAGTAGACAGAAACTGGGGTATAGGATATAAAGGAGAGCTTCTTACAAGGATATCTTCTGACCTTAAAAATTTTAAAACTCTTACAATAGGCGGCACGGTTATACTTGGAAGAAAGACTATAGAGGGATTTCCGGGGGCGAGACCTCTTCCGGGAAGGAAGAATATAGTTTTAAGTAGAAATAAGGAGCTTGATATAGAGGGAGCAATGGTTGTACATTCTATTGAAGAGCTTAAGGAAGTTCTGGCCGGACAGGAGAGCGATAAGGTGTTTGTCATAGGGGGAGCGTCTGTTTATGAACAGCTTTTGCAATATTGTGACGGAGCGGTAATAACAAAGATAGATGAAGAGTTTATTGCAGATGCATATCTGCCTGTGCTTGATGATATGGATAGATGGAAGACGGTGGATGAGTCAGAGGAATATGAGGAGAAGGGGCACAGGTTTAAATTTTGTACTTATGTAAACAACAATCCTGAAAACTTGTGATAATAGACAAAAACTACTTTGATTTTTTGATATTTTTAACAATTTTTATTTGTATATTTTAATTCCATGTGATACAATTTTTGTATTGGTTACATTGGGATGCGTACATCCCATTAAATAATCTGCCAGGCAGGGACTGGCGGAAATTTTTGCATGTTTTTTTGGAGGAGTAGACATGGAGGAAATTAAGATTACATCCGGAACAGGATTTGAGGGTTATGAGATCATGGAGTATGGTCCGTATAAGTTTACACAGATAATATTAAGCTCAAATTTTGTTAAGGAAATTGGCTCATCAATCGCAGATATTGCAACAGACAGAAGCAGCGTTTATCAGGCGAAGCTTGACGCAGCTATGAATGAGGCAATCGTTGCATTTAAGGATATGGTCGGTGAGACAGCATACAATGGAGTTATTGGATTTAATATCAATGTTGTTGACTACTCAAGTAATGTATCGGCAGTTGTTGCCAGTGGTACACTCGTTAAGGTGAACAAGGAGTATGTATCTGAGTTTCAGAAGGCTAATTTTGTAAGAAATGAGCTGTATGTAATGAACTACTATAACAAGGCAGTTCCAAGAGCAGTCAAGGTAATACTTGCATCAGAGGGGGACGGAACAAAGATTGCTGCCTGGTTTAACAATTACAGCCGTGAGGATATCAAGGCAATCAAGGCAGATATAGAGTTCGTTAATATATACGGAGATATAACAACACTTACAGGTGTTGATTTCGTATTTGACAGTCAGATCAATCTGTCGCTTTTAAAGTCAGATTATGCAGATTGTAAGCTTCCTGATAAGTACATAAAGCTTATTTCAAGCTCAAAGGTTTATATAAAAAAGTACGTAACGTCAAGAGGTGTATATGCATGCGGAGATGATCCTATTGATATAAACCTAAGCCCTGTTAAGTTCAATGCCCTGAAGAATAAGAGGGGTCTTGACGCTGTTGCAAATTACAAGTCAGACGGACTTGTATGGACATGTAACTGCGGACATGTGAATGAAGGCGGTGCAGAGGAATGTGTAATATGCGGAAGAAAGCAGGAAGATCTTAAGAGTACTGTTACATTTGATTATGAGCCAATGCTTGCAGAAATGCAGACCAAGGAGTACGTGGTTGAGCTTAAGGATGTGCTTAAGAAATATCTGCCAAGTCTTGACGCAAGCATAAGAATACAGTTATTGGAGATCATGGAATCAGGAAGCCAGTACGAGCGAAAGAGAGGAAACGCTAAGGATACGGTTATCGAGAAGATTGAGAATCTGTTCCTTGGCCTGTAGATAGTAGAGTATGCAGCAATATATGTTGCAGATCGTAAACAAGCTTAAAGAAAAGGGATATGTAAAGCTAAACCCCGACACTAACAACGTATATGGCCGAGCCGAAGGCGGTACCATATACGTTGTTGTCATAGGTAGCGGTCATAATCTTGATGCGGACGATCTGAAGAGATTTAACAATAAGATAATAAGTGACATTTCCCAGGACACAGACAAGGACATAAGGCTGTTGAACATATTGTTAATGCCGGACGGTGTTTTCGATGACCGGATAAATCATATGATAGAGGTCATGGATAACCTGTGGCTGTTCACTGAGGATTATGGAAAGTTTTATGTCTTTGAGAATCAGATAGGTGATTTTGATGGCCTTGCAGATATACTCGATCATGAGATAAAGATTGAAAAAAAGAAGGACAGCAACAGGCTTCTCAGGATATTCGGAGTTGTTACTCCTATATTGCTTGCCATAAATGTTATTATATTTTTTCTGGACAGCATACTTACAAGAAAATATAATTTCAGACTCAATTACTATCTTGCAATAAATCCTTCAGCTGTCATTGAAGGCCATCAGTATTATCGTTTGTTTACTGCCATGTTTGTTCATTTTGGTATTGAACATCTGGTAAGCAATATGATCATACTTGAAGCGTTGGGAGCAAGGGTAGAGCATTTGCTTGGAAAGGTGATATATCCAATATGCTATATAGTTATAGGGATGGTGGCGTCCATAGGTTCCCTTGCGGCATGTTATCTGGGGCACCTATATGATTATGCGGGTGGAGCATCGGGAGCGTTGTTTGGACTTATGGGATTGCTCATAGTCATGGCATCTTTTAACAAGGGACGTGTGGGAGATATATCCTTAAGAAACCTTCTTATGCTTTGTTTTCTTACCATTGCAAATGGATATGTGTCGGATGGCATAGATAATGCCGCACATATCGTGGGACTGGTATTTGGAATAGTCCTTGGACTTTTAATGACACCCTACTATCAAAAGGTTGTAAAGAAACGCTTTTTATGATAAAATTTCAGGGTGATTATAAATACATAGGAGCAATCAAAAGTGGCTACAGGAATTAGTATGTCCAGCGTAAATAAAATAAAGGAACTTGCTGAAAACGGAGAGTATGGTCTTGCATTAGATATACTTGAGAATCAAGATCTGTCCAAGTCGCTAAGCCCGCAGTTTATAAGGGTATGCGGAGAGGTCTACTACGAGAACCATAAGTACCATGAAGCAAGGGCGGCTCTGGTAAGAGCACACTCCATGGCACCTGCAGGAAATAAGATCATATTTTCTCTGATACAGTTGTATCTGACCATGGGTCTCAGAACGCTGGCAGATAAGTATTATGAAGTGTACAAGTTTAATCTTGAAGGTAGAGAGGATGCCGGAGAGATACGTTTGGAGTATCTGTTTGCCAAGGCGGACAGGAAGCCGGTGCAGGAGCTTCGTGCCATGCTGGCAGCGGCAAATGATAAGGAAAAGGCAGAGCGGTGGGAATACGAGCATCTGCTCATTCTTGCTGCCTTGAAGGAGCAAGAGAAACTTAAGTACGAGGGAGAAGTGTTTAAGGCTACGTACAAGAAGTCCATCTACATAGATGATGTAAATGAGCTCTTGGCAGGAACTGCCGATCCAGAAAAAAAATTGTATTGCTTCCCTGAAAACGAGACCGCCGATGACGCTGCTGAGGATGCTGATACAAGAAAGATGGAAGAGAAGGCTCTTGAGGCGGATGACTACAGACTTAATCCTACAGCTCCTACCATAACCCTTATGGTTGAAAATGATGAGCCTGTTTCAGGCACAATGAAGATAAAACAGACTCTTGCAAGAAATAAGGCTAAAAGAGAAGAAAAGAAAGAAAAGAAGAAGCTTGCCAAGGCGGAGGCTGAAAGTAATGTTCAGAATACAGAGGGGGAGAATTCAGAGACTGCATCCGAGAAGCATGAGAAGAAGGGCTTTTTTAAGCGGAGAATGTCGAAGCAGGAAGAGGAAGAGATCATGGAGGCTCTTGCAGGAATAAAGGAGAGCAATGATGATAACACCACACTTCTTAATAAAATAATGGATGAGGAAGCAGCTCAGACAGAGAATAACGAGGCTGGCGAAGATACCGGAAAGACTGTGGAGAAACCTGAAACGCCGCAGATTACGGAGGCTGAGGTCGCAGAAAAAGCTGAAGATTCGAAGGAGATTGAGACATCGGAAGAACCTAAGGGTTCAGAGGCGGGTGAGTCCGGAGAAACAGGCAAGGCTGCGGAAACTGATAAGACTGATTCGGATGAAACAGAACAGCCTGTTGAGATTCAGAAGGCTGAAGCTCAGGCTGTTGACAGCAGTGAAGAAAATACCGATACAGCACAGACGGAAGCACAGGACGCTATCAGTAAGAAAAACACGGATACAGTGCAGGCGGAAGCAAAGGACGCTGACATTGATGAAGGCACTGAAAAGGCTGCTGAAGTTGGTGCATCTGAGGCTGATAGGGTGGTGGCAGCTCCGACACGCAAGTCTATAGTTCTTGAGAGCGTAAAGATAAAGCCTGATATAAGTGATATTAAGATAACAACTATGTCCGGGGATGATTATACATCAGATAATTTTGATCCGATGTTTGATGAAACCGATCTTGATGATCAGATAAACAGCATTATAGAAAGCGAAATCAATGGAGACAGAGATTCTCTTGCATATAATGATGTTGTACGGGAAGTTGAACAGCAGGAAATGGAGAGAAAGCGTAAGCGAGATGAGCGTGTAAGCTCAGATATGGGACTTGATAAGGATAGAGATTCCATGATATCAAACATGGAGCTTACAGAAGATAGTATGAGCTACAAGGCGAATGCTTCGGCTGACAGCTCTGACAGTAAGGCTGTATCTCCTGAATATGTAACAGATAATACGGAACTTTACGGTGTTGAAGCTACAGCGGAGGGCAGTGAAACATACACTGCTGATGTTGAAGGAAAGATCAATTCAGAGACTGTAACGGATAAAGATAATATAGACAGTAAAGAAAACACGGAAACAAATAATAAGAATAATGACTCTGGTGATGAGACGGAGAAATTTGATTTCATAAGTGTCGATGAAGACGAAGAAGTTTCATTTGCAGAGAATGCAGATGAAGATGACATGGTCGCAATAGATCATTCGCAGCTTACTGACTCTATGGAAGAAGTAGAGATTGAAGATCTCTCAAAATCAGAGGACGTAAAGCTTGTAGATCTTATGGATACACTCACAGATGTCAGTGAGGTTTCAGTAGATATAGTGGAAGAAACTTCTGAACCTGAGACTTCTGAACTTGAAATTTCTGAAACTAAGACTTCCGGGCTTGAGGTTGATGAAGAGAAAACGGAATCTGAAGAAAGCAAGCAGTTGGAACAGCTTGAAACAGAGGTGATAGTGGAAGCTGAAACTGACCGGGAAACCACTCCGATAGTTGAGACTGAACCGGGAACAGAAACTTTTGAGTCTGTGGTTGAAACAGAAGCTGAGGAGGCTACAACAGAGGGCAAAACAGAAGAAGTAACAGCGGAGACTGAAGTCAAGCCGGTTGAAACCACAGAGACCGAAACGATAGAAATGACAGAAGCTGAAACAGAAGAAGCTGTTGAAGATGAAACGGCAACTGAAGTTGAGCCGGAGACGGTGACAGAGGCGGAAGGTGATATTGAACCGGAGACGGTAGCAGAAGCTGCACCTGAGGCTGAGCCGGAGGAGATAACAACTCCTGATGAACTGGATCAGATGTTAAGGGAGATTGAAATGATCTCCAGAGAGAATGAGAAGATAGTCAAGGAGTATGAAGATACTGCAAGGGCAGAAGAAGCGCAGCCGGTAGAGGAAGAAGAACCGGAACCGGTAAAATATGGTTTCCAGTCAGATAAGCTTGTAGGTGACGAAGGCTATGAATTTCCGATATTCAGATCAGAACTGTTCCCTGAGTATAACAGTGATGATAAGATTGGCGGCAACAAAGTATTTAATCCTGATGACTTTAAACTTGAAAATCAGGAGAAAATAGATGAACATCTTGCAAAGGAGGAGGCACTTCTTAAAGAGACTGATGAGCTGCTTGCACGGCTTGGAATTGAATTGGGAACCAAGTATTATTCTGGTTCGGATTATTTTACCAAGGAACAGTTCGAAGAAGATCATGAGGCAGTAAAGAGGATGGATGCCAGTATTAATCAAAAACAAGATAAAAAAACAAAGGAAGATAATTCAAGATTCAAATTAAGATGATTATTAAATATAATTCTGCATACTTGACTTGAATGTATTAATGGAAGGAGGCGAACAAATTGGCTATGGATCAAACGGAGGCAATGATTGCTGCAATTAAAGCCCAGCTTGAAAAAGAAAGAGCTGCTGAAGCCGTAAAACAGAAGCGCCTTGAAGAAGAAGAGGCACTTAAAAATGGGGGAAAGAAAAAAGTCGACGACGGTGGCAAAAAGAGCCAATACAAGACATTATCTGCTGAAGAGTTAGCTCGTATCGAGGAGAAGAAACGGCGTAAGAAACTTGAAGCCATGGGACTTAACCCGGACGAGATTTTTGCTAAAGAAAAAGCGGAGAAAGAGGCTGAGGAGGCTGCTATACTACAACCGAAGGCCGATGAGAAAGGTGTCAAAGAAAAGAGTGAAGAGAAGCCAGGCGGAGGCCTTGGAGGCCTTGGTGGACTTGGTGGGGGCCTGGGCGGTCCGAGCCTTAGCCTTAATCTTGGAGGTATTGCCGGTGATGATGATGATGATGCACCTACCCTTGGCGGTGGGCTTGGCAGCTCCGGAGGTCTTGGCAGCGGCTTAGGCGGAAGTCTTGGAGGTCTCGGTGATAAGGAAGAGAAGTCAAAGAATAAGCCGTCTCTTGGAATAGATACAGATGTCAAGAAATCTGAAGATAAAGCTGGTAAATCCAAGAAGAATATGTTTGTATCCGGTGGCGTTAAGTCTGACATGAAGGCTGAGAAAGAAACCTTCTCAGAGGACACAGAGGCAGTTATTGCTGATGATGATACAGAGTGGGTTGCAGGTAAGAATGTCAAGGTTAAAGAGGTTAAGACTCCAAAGGGTAATGATGCAAACGGAGATCTGTTCAGTATTCTTCCGGACAGAGATGTAGCAGCAGGAAGTGATGTCAATTCAATGTATGACATTGATGATGATGACGAAGATGAAGATTTCCTTGGAGCAGGCATAAAGAATCTTTCTAACATTGATGAGACAAGTGAAGAAGAACTTGCCAGAAAGAAAGCTGAGGAAGAGGCTAAGAAGAAGGCTGAGGAAGAAGCTAAGAAGAAGGCTGAGGAAGAAGCTAAGAAGAAAGCTGAAGAAGAGGCCAAGAGAAAGGCAGAAGAGGAAGCTAAGAGAAAGAAAGCCGAGGAAGAGCGTAAGAAGATTGCTGCCGAAAAGGCTAAGGCTGAAAAGGAAGCCAAGAAGAAGCAGGCAATCGATAATGCAAAGAACAGGGCTGAGGAAGCTAAGAAGGTTGCCGAGACAGCCAAGAAGACTATAGATGAGGCCGAGAAGGCTGAGGTAGAGCTTACAAAGCAGATTGAAGAGTATGCTAAGAAACGTGAAAATTACGATCTTAAGCTCAAGTCTGACGCTGATGCTAAGGCCAAGGCAAACTCAGAGCTTCTTGAGAAGGAAGAGGCTAAACTTAACAGTGATATTGAGACACTTAAAAAGCAGATTGACGAGAACAAGAAGACTGCCAAGGAAGAGTCAGATAAAATCTTAAGCGGAATTAACACAGAGGAGATCAAGAATAAGATTATCAGCAACGCCCAGGCTGCTGCTGATGAAGCTATAAAGAAGCTTGCGGATAACAAAAAGGCAAACATTGATAAGTATGAAGCCGGTTACGCTGAGGCTGTCAAGAAGTTCGAGGCGGATGCCAAGAGTATCGAGGATACCAAAAATAGTGCTATTGCGGCTGCCAAGAAGAAGAAAGCTGATGCAGAAGCATCCGCTGATAAATTAGTGAAGGAAGCTGCGGGCGATAAGGAACGGGCAGGCGTTATCTTCAGTGATTCCAAGAAGGCTGAAGAGGAAGCTTCAAATAATCTGAAGAATACTTCTGACATGGAAGCAGAGTCAAGCAAGAAGCTTGATAAGCTCACAAACAGCCATAAGGGCATCCTTAACAGAGAAAGTGAGGCTCATAAGAAGGAGTCCGCAGCGGCTAAGGCATGCTCAGACGCCGAGAAAGCATTAGAGACAGCTAAAAAGGAAGAAGAGAGGATCAAGAAGCTTCTTGATGAAGCTATCAAGAAGAAAGAAGCAGCAGACGCTAAGATCAAGACAGTTACCGCTGAGCTCGAAAAGGCAAAGGCTGAGATCAAGACAATCAGTGATGAGAAGGCTGCTTCTGACAAGGAAATCGCCGAGGTTAAGAAGGATGTTGAGTCCTTTAAGAAGGCAAAAGCTGAGGCACAGGAAGCCCTTGACGCAGCCAAGAAGTCTCTTGTTGAGGCTGAGGATCTTCTTTCAAAGGCTCAGGATATTGAAGAGCAGGCCGAACAGATCGTTGAAGAAGCAAAAATTACAGAAGAGGTTGAGCTTAAGAATGCAGAGGCCGTTGCCAAGGAAGCTAAGGATAAGCTTGAGGCAGATAAGAAGGAAAGTGAGAAGAAGCGAGAGGAGTATCTTGCTTCGGAGGAAGAGAGTTACGCTACTGCAGAGTCAGCAGAGCTTACAAAGGTTAAGACTGCAGCACTTAAGGCTGACAAGGAAGCTGCCGATGCTAAGGCGAAGGCAGAGGCTGATGCCAAGAAGCTGTTAAGCGACGCAGATAAGAAGGAAAGTGAACTTAAGAAGAAGATATCTGATCTCAGAACAGAGCAGGCAGAGAGAGTTGTTGCCCGTAAGCAAACCGCCAAGGAAGAGAAAGAGGCAGTTGAGGCTAAGAGAAGCAAGGATCTTGAGACTATCATAAAGGCTGAGACAGAGGTGAAGAATACTCTTGAGGATCACAGAAATAAAGCAAGTGCAGCAAAGGCTGTTCTTGAAAAAGCTATAAAGAGAGAAGAAGAGGCTCGTAAGGAAGCAGAACTTCTTGAACAGGGTAAGGAAGAAGAGGCTGCTAAGCTTGCGTCGGAGGCAGAGGCTGCTGATGGAGTACAGGTTGAAGAGCAGGATACATCATCTATCGATGAGAAGCGTAAGGCACTTCCTAAGGAAGCCAAGTACCTGTATAAGTATCTCAGCGTAAATCCTGCAGGCGGACAGATAGTAAATATCCTCCAGACAATAAAGATGGATTCAAACAGAACAAAGAATCTTGTGGTTCTTGGTCTTCACGGATTCGGTCTTGCGAATATCGGAGAAGATTTTGCAAGAACATATCTTGATCTTGGATGGTGCAAGAATGCTGCAAAGGCTAAGATCAGTGCGAAGGGTATCAACTCAGCAAGCAGGGATAAGCTTACAGGTGCTATGAATAAGCTTAAGGGCGGATGTCTCATAATCGAGAATGCCGGTCTTGTAAGACCTGATAAGTTTAAGGAGATCATAGAGTTATGCGCACCTGAAAAGAGTGATGTTAAGATAATCCTTACAGGTGAGAAGGTGGCTCTTTCAAATATGCTTGCAGATAATATGAGTCAGGCAAGACACTTTAATAACAGAGTTTACTTTGATCAGATTCAGGAAGCAAACATGGTTGATATTGCCAAGGGATACATGAGTGAGAAGGGATATAAGCCTGAGAGCGGCATGAGTGGAACTATTAAGAACCTGCTTATGTCTATGGAAACAGGAAATATTGACAGACTTCTCAAGGCAGTAGATGATGGTATAGCAAGAGCAGAAGCCAGAGATCCGCTTTCAAAGAAGCTTTTAAAGGCAGATATCCAATAAAAATTTTATTGATATAATTTGTTGAAAATAATGGCATCTATGCTTATAATTGTATTATTATAGGCTAGATGCCATTTTTAGTTAAAGGGAGAAGATACCATGCCAACCATGGATATAGGAATAGATTTAGGAACATCAAATGTACTTGTGTATGTGAGGGGAAGGGGAATTGTCATAAACCAGCCTTCCGTAGTAGCGTATGATGTTTATTCGAAGAAGATACTGGCTATTGGAGCCAAGGCTAAGAAGATGATAGGTAAGGCCCCTGAGAATATAGAGGTTGTGAGGCCGCTTAAGAAGGGCGTTGTGTTCGACCTTACTATCACAGAGAGGATGTTAAAGGCATTTATCAAGACGGCTATGGAGAAACGTATAAGCGTAGGGAGACCCAAGGTGTGTGTGTGTGTGCCAAGTGGGATAACAGAGGTAGAGAGAAGAGCTGTTGAGGACGCAGTATACAGAACCGGAGCCAAGACTGTTTATGTTCTGGAAGAGCCGTTGGCAGCCGCTATAGGAACATCAATTGATATAAACAGTGCCAGAGGAAGTATGGTGGTCGATATCGGCGGAGGTACTACGGATATTGCAGTGGTATCCTTGGGAGGTACAGTGGAAAGCCAGTCCATAAAATGTGCCGGAGACGATTATAATGCTGCCATGATAAAGTATATAAGGAGGAAGTATAATCTTCTTATAGGTGAGCAGACAGCAGAGAATGCCAAGATTGCTATAGGATCAGTTTATGAAAGACCTGAGGAACTTACGTATACAGTTAAGGGAAGAGATCTTATAAGGGGGCTTCCTAAGGGGATTACCATAAATGCAAATGAGACCATAGAAGCCTTCAGTGAGCCTACCATGCAGATACTTAATGCCATACACGGAATACTGGAAGTGGCCCCTCCGGAGCTGGTTGCGGATATTTCGGTTTCGGGTATTACTCTTACCGGTGGCGGAAGTCTTATGTATGGAATGGACAAGCTCATAAAGGAAAAGACCGGAATTGATACCTATGTAAGTGACCGTGCTCTTGAGGCGGTAGTGCTTGGCGCAGGTATGGCTGAGGATATTCCTGAATACAGCAGAGGGACAGAATAATTTACTATGAAAGATTTTTTACCTGTAAATAGAGAAGACATGAATAAGAGGGGATGGGAACAGCCGGACTTCGTGTATATCACGGGGGATGCGTATGTTGACCATCCTTCATTTGGTTCTGCCATCATAAGCAGAGTCCTGGAGGCTCATGGATATAAGGTCTGCATGATACCTCAGCCTGACTGGAAGAGGGATGACAGTATAGATGTGTTTGGCGAACCGAGACTTGGATTTCTGGTCTGTGGAGGAAATATGGACTCCATGGTCAATCACTACACTGTAAATAAAAAACACAGGAGCAGGGACGCATATTCTCCCGGAGGAGTTATGGGATTGCGTCCGGATTATGCCACGGTGGTATATTGTAATCTGATCAGGAGAACTTACAAGAACACTCCTATAATCATAGGCGGTATAGAGGCCAGCCTCAGACGGCTTGCCCACTATGATTATTGGTCTGACAAGCTTAAACATTCTATCCTTATAGATTCCCAGGCGGATATCATATCCTATGGCATGGGTGAGAAAAGCATTGTTGAGATCGCAGACGCTCTTGACAGCGGCATTGATGTCAAGGATATATCATTTGTCCGGGGAACAGTTTATAAGACAAGGCATTTAGATGACGTATATGACTATAAGCTTCTGCCGTCGTATAATGAGCTTCAGGCCGACAGGATGAAGTACGCGGAAAGCTTTGGGATCCAGTATAAAAATACGGATCCGTTTGTGGCAAAAACTCTGGTTGAGGGGTACGGCAACAGGGGGTATGTGGTGCAGAACCCACCTGCCATGCCGTTGACTGAGATGGAAATGGATGATGTATACGATCTTCCTTACATGAATGACTATCATCCTATGTACAGGGAGAGTGGTGGTATACCTGCCATTTCCGAGGTTAAGTTCAGCCTTACCAGCAACAGAGGGTGCTTTGGAGGCTGCAGCTTCTGTGCCCTGACCTTCCATCAGGGAAGGATAGTGCAGACAAGAAGTCACGAGTCCATTATAAAAGAAGCTGTAAATATGACAAAAAATCCGGATTTTAAGGGATATATACATGATGTGGGAGGCCCTACGGCGAATTTCAGACACATGGCATGTAAGAAACAGGAGAAATACGGAGCCTGTCCGGAGAAACAATGTCTTTTCCCTAAACCGTGTAAAAATCTTGTGGTGGATCACAAGGATTATCTGGATCTTCTTGCCAAGCTAAGAAACATAGAGGGAGTGAAAAAGGTATTTGTACGTTCCGGTATAAGGTTTGACTATGTTATGGCAGACAAGGATGACAGGTTTTTAAAGGAGTTGTGCAGATATTATATAAGCGGCCAGCTTAGAGTGGCTCCGGAACATATAAGCGATAATGTGCTTAAGCTTATGGGTAAGCCGGAGAATTCTGTATATGAAGCATTTATAAATAAATACCGTAAGGTGAATAATCTGACGGGCAAGGAACAGTATCTTGTGCCTTATCTTATGTCATCACATCCGGGTTCCACCATGAAAGACGCTATTGCTTTGGCGGAGTATATAAGAGATATAGGTTACATGCCGGAACAGGTTCAGGATTTTTATCCTACGCCTTCAACTATATCTACATGTATGTATTATACAGGCGTGGATCCAAGAAATATGGAGAAGGTTTATGTGCCAAGAAATCCTCATGAAAAGGCCATGCAGAGAGCACTTATCCAGTACAGGAAGCCGGAAAACTATGATCTTGTAAAGGAAGCTCTTATAAAGGGGCACCGTGAAGATCTGATCGGATTTAGTGAGAAGTGCCTCATAAGTCCGAGGAAGCCAGCGTCGGATACGGACAAAAAATCCTATGCCGGCAGGAATGACAATGCCGTAAATGATAATGGAAGAATTGACAATAAACATAAAAGTAAAAGCGGCAGTAAAACCAATAATAAGAACGGCGCTCCGGATGGTAGAAAAGGTATCGGTAGAAATAAAAACAGACCGGATGACAAGAGAGGCACCGGTAAAAATAGTAACAAGACGGATAGAGGGAAACGTGCTGATAAAAATAATCCGGGAACAAAAAATAAAACCCGAGGACAGCAAAGAAACACCGGTAAAGGCAGAAAATAAGTCGTTTTTATCATGACTTGTATTATTTTTAGAACAGACTAAAGGGGCAATTTATATTGCACCCTTTTTTCTTTTGTGATAGAATGAGTGCAGTCTATGTAGTTTAATGGAATATTTGTAAGGAATTTTAATGCTTTTTTCAGAATATTTCACTGAACACATTTAAAATATTTCATGGAGGATAAAAGGATATGTCAAAGAAAATCGTTTTAGCTGGCGCATGCCGTACAGCTATCGGAACAATGGGTGGTGCACTCTCAACAACTCCAGCACCAGTATTAGGATCAATCGTAATCAAGGAAGCTTTAAAGAGAGCTGGAGTTCCAGCTGACAAGGTAGACCATGTATACATGGGCTGTGTAATCCAGGCTGGTCTCGGACAGAACGTTGCCCGTCAGGCTTCAATCAAGGCTGGTCTTCCGGTTGAGACAACAGCAGTTACAGTAAACGTTGTATGTGGTTCAGGTCTTAACTGTGTAAACATGGCTGCACAGATGATTGAAGCAGGCGATGCTGATATCGTTGTTGCAGGTGGTATGGAAAACATGTCAATGGCTCCATATGCAGTAATGCAGGGTCGTTACGGTTACAGAATGAATGATGGCAAGTTAGTAGATACAATGGTACATGATGCTCTCTGGGATGCATTCAATGATTACCACATGATCAAGACAGCTGACAATATCTGTGAGCAGTGGGGACTTACTCGTGAAGAGCTTGATGTATTTGCAGCTAACAGCCAGGCTAAGGCAGTTGCAGCTCAGGAATCTGGTGCATTTGACGCTGAGATCGTTCCTGTAGAGATCAAGAAGAAGAAAGAAACAGTTGTATTCGCTAAGGATGAGGGCCCAAGACCTGGAACAACTCCAGAGACACTTGCAAGACTCAGAACTATCAATCCTAACGGATTTGTTACAGCAGGTAACGCTTCAGGTATCAATGATGGTGCTGCAGCTATCGTTGTAATGAGCGAAGAGAAGGCTAAGGAACTTGGTGTTAAGCCAATGGCTACATGGGTAGCCGGTGCACTTGGTGGTGTTGATCCTTCAATCATGGGTATCGGACCTGTTGCATCAACAAAGAAGGTTATGGCTAAGACAGGTCTTAAGATTGAAGACTTCGATATCATCGAGGCAAATGAGGCATTTGCAGCTCAGTCAGTAGCAGTTGGTAAGGATCTTGGAATCGACGTTGAGAAGCAGCTTAATCCAAACGGTGGTGCTATCGCACTCGGACATCCGGTTGGAGCTTCAGGATGCCGTATCCTTGTTACACTTCTCCATGAGATGCAGGCAAGAGGTGCTAAGACAGGTCTTGCTACACTTTGTATCGGTGGTGGAATGGGTTGCTCAACAGTCGTTAAGATTGAGGACTAATTATATACAATAAATCAGTTATATAAAGGAGATACCTAATGGAATTCGTTACATACGAGCAGGAAGGTTACGTTGGAATCGTAACAATTAATCGTCCAAAGGCATTAAATGCACTTAACAGTGCAGTTCTTGAAGAACTCGAAGCTACATTTAAGGCTGTAGATTTAGAGGCAACAAGATGTCTTATTCTTACAGGTGCAGGCGACAAGTCATTTGTTGCAGGCGCAGATATAGGAGAGATGTCAACTCTTACAAAGGCAGAAGGTGAAGCCTTTGGTAAGAAGGGTAATGACGTGTTCAGAATGATCGAGACATTCCCAATCCCTGTTATTGCAGCTGTTAATGGATTTGCTCTCGGTGGTGGATGCGAGATATCAATGAGCTGTGATATCAGACTTTGCTCTGACAATGCAGTATTCGGTCAACCTGAGGTTGGTCTCGGTATCACACCTGGATTTGGCGGAACACAGAGACTTGCAAGACTTGTGGGCACTGGTATGGCTAAGCAGCTTATCTATACAGCAAGAAACATCAAGGCTGCAGATGCTTACAGAATAGGTCTTGTAAATGACGTATTCAAGGCAACAGTAGATGAAGAGGGTAATGTTACAGCAACAGCACAGGAGAATCTTCTTGCAGGAGCAAAGAAGATGGCTGCTGGTATTGCTGCGAACGCACCTATCGCAGTTCGTAACTGCAAGAAGGCAATAAATGATGGTCTTCAGGTTAATATTGATGAAGCTATCGTTATTGAGGAGAAGCTTTTTGGCGACTGTTTCGAGACAGAGGATCAGAAGGCAGGCATGGGCAACTTCCTTGCACCTAAGGATAAGAAAGTTAAGGTTGTTCCATTCCAGAACAAATAAGATGTGCAGTTAAACTGTATATTTTATCATTAAGATATTATCACTTTCAGGATGGTCCCAACAAACCATCCTAAAAGTGTGATATAAAAGAAAATGGCTGTATAAACGAAACGTATATGAATTTTTACGGTACATTTTCAAAAAAATCATTTAGGAGGAATTGTAAAATGAAGGTTGGCGTAATTGGCGCAGGCACCATGGGACAGGGCATTGCTAAGGCATTTGCTATGGTTGACGGATATGAAGTTGCACTCTGCGATATCAAGCAGGAGTGGGCAGAAGGCGGTAAGGATAAGATCGCCAAGGGCTATGCAAGACTTGTTGAAAAAGGAAAGATGACACAGGAGAAGGTTGATGCAATCCTTAACAGCATTACTCCTGGTCTCAAAGAAGACCTTTGTGCAGATTGTGACCTTATCGTTGAGGCTGCTTTCGAGAACATGGAAGTTAAGAAGACAACATTCTCAGAGCTTGACAAGATCTGCAAGCCAGAGTGTATCTTTGCTTCAAACACATCAAGCCTTTCAATCACAGAGATTGGAAATGGCCTTACACGTCCAATGATCGGTATGCATTTCTTTAACCCGGCAGATCGTATGAAGCTTGTTGAGGTTATTGCAGGTGTTAATACTCCACAGGAGACAGTTGATACAATCGTTAAGATCGCAGAAGAGATCGGTAAGACTCCGGTACAGGTAAATGAGGCTGCTGGTTTCGTTGTAAATCGTATCCTTATCCCAATGATCAACGAAGCTGCTTTCATCAAGATGGAAGGTGTTTCAGATATCGCCGGTATCGATGCTGCTATGAAGCTTGGTGCAAATCATCCAATGGGACCACTTGAGTTAGGTGATTTTGTTGGTCTTGATATCTGCCTTGCAATTATGGATGTTCTCTACAATGAGACAGGCGACAGCAAGTATCGTGCATGTCCACTTCTTCGTAAGATGGTTCGTGGCGGTAATCTCGGTGTCAAGAGCGGTAAGGGATTTTATGTATACAATGCAGACCGTACAAAGACCCCTGTAGATGCTCAGTAATTAAGACGCAAATTGTTTTAGGAGGATAATAAACAATGGATTTCACTTTAGACAAAAAGTATGAAATGGCGCAGAATCTTTTCAGAGAATTTGCCCAGAATGAAGTAAAGCCACTTGCTCAGGAAATCGACGAACAGCACAGATTCCCAAGAGAGACAGTTGATAAGATGGCTAAGTATGGTTTCCTTGGTATTCCGGTAGCTAAGGAAGATGGCGGACAGGGATGTGATCCACTTACATACGTTATGTGTGTAGAGGAACTCTCAAAGGTATGCGGTACAACAGGTGTTATTGTTTCAGCACATACATCACTCTGTGTTGACCCAATCCAGACATTTGGTACACCAGCACAGAAGGCTAAGTATCTTCCAGATCTTGCATCAGGCAAGAAGCTTGGAGCTTTCGGTCTTACAGAGCCAGGTGCCGGTACAGACGCCCAGGGACAGCAGACAAAGGCTGTACTTGATGGTGACGAGTGGGTTCTTAACGGATCAAAGTGCTTCATCACAAATGGTAAGGAAGCTGACGTATATATCATCATCGCTGTTACAGGTGTTGTTGAGAAGCGTGGTAGAAAGCAGAAAGAAATTTCAGCATTTATCGTAGATAAGGGAACACCAGGATTCACATTCGGTACAAAGGAAAACAAGATGGGTATCTGTGGTTCATCAACATATGAGCTTATCTTCACAGACTGCCGTATTCCTAAGGACGCTCTTCTTGGACAGAAGGGTAAGGGCTTTGGTATCGCAATGCATACACTTGATGGTGGACGTATCGGTATTGCAGCTCAGGCTCTTGGTATTGCTGAGGGCGCTCTTGATACAACAATCGCTTACGTTAAGGAAAGAAAGCAGTTTGGTCGTTCAATCGCTCAGTTCCAGAATACACAGTTCGTACTTGCTGATCTTGCAACAAAGGTTGAGGCAGCTAAGTTACTTGTATACAAGGCGGCTAAGAAGAAGGAACAGTACCAGGCAGACCACAAGACTTCATATTCAGTAGAGGCAGCTATGGCTAAGCTTTGTGCAGCTGAAGTTGCAATGGAAGTTACTACTAAGTGTGTTCAGTTACACGGTGGTTATGGTTACATTAAGGAATATGATGTAGAACGTATGATGCGTGATGCTAAGATTACAGAAATTTACGAGGGTACTTCAGAAGTACAGCGTATGGTTATTTCTGCAAACTTATTAAAGTAAATAGGAGGTACTTAACGTGAAGGTTATAGTTTGTATAAAGCAGGTACCTGATACAAAGGGTGGCGTTCAGTTTAACCCAGACGGTACATTAAACAGAGGAGCAATGCTCTCAATCATGAATCCTGACGATAAGGCTGGTCTTGAGGCTGCACTCAGATTAAAGGATGAGTACGGTGCAGAGGTTACAGTTCTTACAATGGGTCTTCCAAAGGCTGCAGATGTACTTCAGGAAGCAATTGCGATGGGTGCTGACAAGGGTGTCCTTGTAACAGACAGAGTTCTTGGTGGAGCTGATACATGGGCAACATCAACAACTATCGCCGGTGCTTTAAGAAAGCTTGAGTATGACCTCATTATCACAGGCCGTCAGGCTATCGATGGTGATACAGCACAGGTTGGTCCACAGATCGCTGAGCATCTCGGACTTCCTGTTATCTCATATGCACAGGAGATCAAGGTTGACGGAGACAGCGTTATCGTTAAGCGTCAGTATGATGATGGTTATCATATGCTTAAGGCTAAGATGCCATGTCTTATTACAGCACTTTCAGAGTTAAATGAGCCAAGATACATGACTCCAGGTGGAATTTTTGATGCAGTTAATGCAGAGATCACAACATTTGGAAGAGCTGATCTTGTAGATGTAGATGATTCAAATATCGGTCTTAAGGGCTCACCTACAAAGATTGCTAAGGCATCAGATAAGGTAAGAAAGGGTGCAGGCGAGAAGGTTGTACCTGATTCTCCAGAAGATGCAGTAAACTACATTGTTGGTAAATTATGCGAGAAGCATGTAATCTAATAAAAAGGAAAAGTGGTGAATAAAATGGGCGCAATGAACGCAGAAGATATGGCACAGTACAAGGGCGTATTCGTCTTTGCACAGCAGGTAGATAATAAAGTTAGCGGTATCTCTTTCGAACTTATCGGTGAAGGAAAGAGACTTGCAGAGAAGTTAGATACAGACGTAACAGCAGTACTTATCGGTTCAGAGGTTTCAGGCCTTGTTGATGAACTTGCTGAGTATGGTGCTGATAAAGTTATCGTTGTTGATGATCCAGAGTTAAAGGACTACAGAACAGAGCCTTATGCACATGCTCTTGCATCAGTTATCAACGAGTACAAGCCAGAGATCATGTTAGTTGGTGCTACAGCTATCGGTCGTGATCTTGGTCCTACAGTTTCAGCCAGAGTTGCAACAGGACTTACAGCTGACTGTACATTACTTGAGATCGGTGATTTCCCACTTGTTGCACTTCCAAATCAGGTACAGAAGCACAATCAGCTTCTTATGACACGTCCTGCATTCGGTGGTAATACAATCGCTACAATCGCATGTCCTGATAACAGACCACAGATGGCAACAGTTCGTCCTGGTGTTATGCAGAAGCTTGACAGAGTAGCAGGAAAGAAAGCAGAAGTTATCAATTACAATCCTGGCTTCACACCAAACAACAAGTATGTTGAGATTCTTGAGATTTCAAAGGCAGTTTCAGATATCAAGGATATCATGGACGCTAAGATCCTTGTTTCAGGTGGACGTGGAGTTGGTTCAGCAGAGAACTTCAAGCTTCTTGATGATCTTGCAGAGGTACTTGGCGGACAGGTATCATGCTCACGTGCAGTTGTAGATTCAGGCTGGAAGCCAAAGGAGCTTCAGGTTGGTCAGACTGGTAAGACAGTTCGTCCAAACGTATACTTCGCTATCGGTATTTCAGGTGCTATCCAGCATGTAGCAGGTATGGAAGAGTCAGACATCATTGTTGCTATCAACAAGGATGAGGACGCTCCAATCTTTGATGTAGCTGATTATGGTGTAGTTGGTGATCTTAATAAGATTGTTCCTGCACTTACAGAGGCTATCAAGGCTCAGCTTGCAAATAAGTAATATAGTCATTTTAAATTATATTATAAATAACCCACGAGAGGCGTGTCATTGTATGGCATGCCTCTTTTAATTAATGTAATGATGTCTATGACATCGTTACGCTGCAGCAACCCTTGCCAGAGGAAGCACCAAGTGTCGAAGGCACATTTAGAATGGTGCTGACGAAATGCCGCCGAGAGATTGTGCCCATGCGTTGAAAACGCATATTGGAATGGCACAATCGACTTGACGCCGAGTGTAAACGAGGGGTCGCTACCTTTAATATGAGGTGGCGATACCAAACAGAGGCAATTTTAATGGTTGTTGCTCCTTTGTCTATGCAAAAAAGACTTGATATAAATATACAGTACTGTTAATATTGTCTGTGGCGAAAAAAGACAAAATGAGTAAGTTAGTGTTAAAGAGGTAAGAAATGCAGAAAGAAAAAGAGCAGATAAGAGAAAATGATAAGGTTTACAATGAGATCAAAAAAGACGCCCCCAACAAAACCAAAGAAAATAAAATGGGAACTATGCCCATAGGAAAGCTTTTGGTTTCTATGTCATTGCCTATGGTAATATCCATGCTGGTACAGGCGCTCTACAATGTGGTGGACAGTGTGTTTGTGTCGTATTTTGATACTGACGGTCTTACAGCTGTATCAACAATATTCCCTATACAGAATCTTATGATAGGTGTGGCATCAGGTCTTGGCGTAGGCTTTAATGCCATTATATCCAGAGCTCTTGGTGAGAAGAAGCAGGAACAGGCAAATGAAGCTGCAAGACAGGGTATATTCCTTGAAGCTATAGGATACATTATATTTCTGTTCATAGGATTGTTCTTCGTCGGTACATTCATGCACAGTCAGACATCAAACCAGAAGATAATTACCTACGGAATAGATTACGGAATGGTGTGCTGTGTACTTTCCTTTGGAATGTTTGTCCAGATGACCTTTGAGAGACTTCTTCAGTCAACGGGAAGAACAATTTATACCATGATAACCCAGGGACTTGGAGCTATCATCAATATAATACTTGACCCGATTCTTATATTTGGATACTTAGGTATGCCTAGACTTGGTGTGACAGGTGCGGCACTGGCTACAGTCATAGGTCAGTGCATTGCAGCGATACTTGCAATATATTTCAATCTTAAGAAGAACCATGATCTTCATATATCCTTTAAGAAATTTAAGCCGGTAGGTTCCATTATAAAAAGAATACTTGGTATAGGCGTGCCGTCTGTTATAATGATAGCAGTAGGTTCTGTAATGACATATCTTCTGAACCGTATCCTGTATTCCCTTAACGAGGTTGCGGTTACAATATTCGGCGTGTACTTTAAGGTGCAGAGTATGGCGTTCATGCCAGTGTTCGGTATGAACAACGGTATGATCCCTATAGTTGCTTACAATTACGGTGCCAAGCGCCCTGACAGGATGATGAAGACCTTTAAGTTAAGCTGTAGTATATGTATGTGTATAATGGCGGTATGTCTTATTATCATCCAGGTGGCACCTGTGCCTATCTTAAAGATATTCAATGCCACAGATGATATGCTTAATATGGGTATCCCTGCCATGAGGATACTAAGTAGTCCGTTTATATTTGCAGGTCTGGCAATAGCGTGCTCAGGTGTGTTCCAGGCTCTGGGCAAGGGAATATACAGTATGATAGTGTCCATGGCAAGACAGCTATTCGTACTTGTTCCTGCAGCATATATACTGGCAAAAGCTACTCACAATGTGACATATGTATGGTTTGCATTTCCTATAGCAGAAATTTTCAGTATGGTGCTGTCGTTGGTATTATTTGCCTATGCCTACAGAAAGATAATCAAGCCCCTTGATCAGGAAAAAATTTCCCTAAGCTAAAGGTCTTTTATGGCTCACAAGGGATACTAAAGGGAATAGTATATATTAGACGCAGTATACTCTTATTCAAATGAAGGGAATGATAATTGATGATATATCTGGACAATGCGGCGACTACGGCTGTAAGACCTGAGGTCGTTGACGCCATGCTTCCTTACTACAGGACAAATTACAGCAATCCGTCAGGCGTGTATGGATTTGCAGGTAAGAATAAAAATGTTATCTCTGATGCCAGAGATGTAATAGCTTCTGTAATAAATGCCAAGGGTGACGAGATATATTTTACTTCCGGCGGAAGTGAGTCGGATAACTGGGCATTAAAGGGTATTGCGTGGGCATATAGAAATAAAGGCAGACATATCATAACTACGAAAATAGAACATCATGCCATCCTGCACTCCTGTGAGTGGCTCGAGAAGGAAGGTTATGATATTACTTATATAGATGTTGATGAGGCAGGTGTAGTGAGACTTGACAAGCTGGAGGCTGCCGTAAGGGAAGATACGATACTTATTTCTGTTATGTTTGCAAATAACGAGATAGGAACCATACAGCCTGTAAAGGAGATAGGAAGGATCGCCCATATGCATGGAGTGCTGTTCCATACGGATGCAGTTCAGGCATTCGGACAGATACCCATAGATGTAAATGACATGAACATCGACATTTTAAGTGCCAGCAGTCATAAGTTTAACGGACCTAAGGGAATGGGTTTTCTCTATGTGAAGAGCGGCATACGGCTTGACAGCATAATCCATGGTGGTGGACAGGAAAGAGGCAGAAGAGCAGGAACTGAGAATGTTCCGGCAATAGTGGGAATGAAGACTGCGGCGGAGCTTGCAGCAATCACCATGACAAAGAGGATTGAGTACGAGACAAAGCTTAGAAATTATATGATAAAGAGGATAATGTCAGAGATACCCTATGCCAGGGTAAATGGCAGCATGAATGACAGGCTTCCGGGCAATGTGAATATGGGCTTCCAGTTCGTGGAGGGGGAGACTGTGCTCATAATGCTGGATATGGAAGATATATGTGCTTCAGCAGGTTCTGCATGTTCCTCCGGTTCAATAGATCCTTCTCATGTGCTGATGGCCATAGGGCTTCCGGAAGAAATAGCCAGAGGCTCTGTGAGATTTACCATAGGATATGAGAACACCATGGAAGAAATTGACAGGACGGTGGATGTGCTTAAGCGTATAATAGGAAATCAGAGAAAGATGTCTGACGCCTATCTCAGGCTTACAGGTCAGGTTAAGAAGGCTGACTGACAGGAGCTTGGAGAATTTAAGGTGTTGCTGACTTTTGAAATTAAGAGGAAATAAAACATGGATAAGAAGACAGTATGTGTAGGAATGTCAGGTGGAGTTGATTCATCAGTTGCGGCATATCTGTTGAAGGAACAGGGATATAATGTTATAGGAGTTACCATGCAGATATGGCAGAGTGAGGATCCCATGGCTGTAAGCAATAACGGTGGCTGTTGCGGTCTGTCTGCCGTGGATGACGCCAGGAGAGTTGCGGATCGCCTTGAAATTCCTTATTATGTTATGAATTTTAAGGATGATTTTAAGAAATATGTTATAGATTATTTTGTTGATGAGTATAAGAATGGTCATACACCAAATCCATGCATAGCCTGTAACAGGTATGTTAAGTGGGAAGCTCTTCTTAAGAGATGTATGATGATAGGCGGAGACTATATAGCAACAGGACATTATGCCAGAGTCATAAAGCTTGATAACGGAAGATATACTTTAAAGACTGCAAAGGGGATTGCCAAGGATCAGACTTATGCCCTTTATAACCTGACCCAGGAGCAGCTTGGCAGAACTCTTATGCCTGTGGGAGACTATGACAAAACGGAGATCAGAAAGATCGCAGATGAAATAGGTCTTGCGGTTGCCCATAAGCCTGACAGCCAGGATATATGTTTTGTTCCTGACGGTGATTATGCAGGATATCTTGAAAGGGAGGCTGGACTTGTGTCAGTTCCCGGGAATTTTGTAGATACGAATGGCAATGTGATCGGTAGACACAAGGGTATAATCCATTACACCATCGGACAGCGTAAGGGACTGGGGATCGCTGCAGGTCATCCTGTATTTGTAGCGGATATAATCCCTGAAACAAATGAGGTGGTTATCGGTGAAAATGAAGATATCTTTAAAACAAGGCTTGTGGCGGACAGGACTAACCTTATGGCAATAGACAGACTTGATGGCGAGATGAGAGTTATGGCGAAGATAAGGTATGCCCACAAGGGCTGTATGTGTACCATAAAAATGGCAGGCGAAGACAGAATAGAGGTTTTGTTTGATGAGCCTGTCAGAGCCATGACAAAGGGGCAGGCAGTAGTATTCTATAAGGATGACTATATTGTAGGTGGCGGTACCATCTGTGAATTTTAAAAATATTGCTTGAGCATGAAAATCCAAAATAAAAACCAATAATATAAATCAAAAATATAATCAGAAATGAGATATAAAAATCCGGCAGATATAGTTTTCTGCCGGATTTTTTTGCAATGAGGAATTGGAATAAGTTTTCACGAATATTTTTATGGCGTTTTGTTATATTATATCGGATTAAATTCAGGCTTTCTGTTCTTAAAGGTTGTGTAGTACTTATACCCCAGGGATGTGAGCAGGTCCCTCACAACAGTTTCAAATCCGTAACATATATAATCTGTAACATGGGCATCACTTCCCACAGTGATTATCTCACCACCCATGGCCTTGTACATTTTAAGTGCCTCAATGTGTGGGTGAGGAAATGTCATCTTTTTATAAAGGCTTCCGGTATTTATTTCTATTCCCTTTCCCTTTGATATAAGCACCTTGAAGATCTCTTCAAAGATATCTGCGTGATCCTTGAAGCAGTAGTCTTTTTCACCGCCCGGAAGGTATCTGACTATATAATCAAGATGACCATATACATCAAAATCGTCAAAGGTCCTTACACTGGTAAGGATACATTCAAAATATTCCCTTAAAGCCTCTTTGGAGGATCTTCCCTCATAGTAGGAAGGATAGTAGGGATCCAGTCCTCTTACAAGATGGGTGGAGCCTATGATAAAGTCATATTCAGGCCACTTACTTACATAGTTTCTGACCTTTTCCTCTATGCCCGGCATAAGTCCAAGTTCTACGCCGAAGCGTACATCTATCTTATCCTTATAAAGCTCTGACATTTCCTTTAAGCATGCCAGATACCTTGGTGTATCAAGTTTGAAATCCATAGTTGGATCCGACTCATCCTGTATAACAAAGTCAATGTCGTAGTGGTCTGTAAGGCAGACCTTGGGAAGTCCCAGGGCTATCGCCTTTTCTATAACTGCACTTACAGGTGTTGATGAGTCAGAAGAAAATTCCGAATGTAAATGTGAATCACATATTTTCATTTGACAAAACCTCTTTTCTGAGCATTTCTTTATACAGACATAATAATACACAGAGCATATCCAGTCAAAGATAAATCATAAAATGCAGAATTTGTATCATTGATGAATTATTTATAAACTCATCAAATTAATATTGAAATATTAAAATATAGTGATAAAATATAGTTCGGCTACTAACTGTTAGTATACGAACTAAGGGAGGCGCATCATGAAAGAGCTCGGAAACAGGATAATTATATTGTCAAACGGAATAAAGCATTACCTTCACAAGGCTGCGGAGGAGGAAGGAATAAGCGGAGCCCAGAGCAGGATACTCCGTTTTATCGCAGTGAGGGGTAGTGAGGGAGACATATATCAGAAGGATATGGAGGATTTCTTTTATCTCAGGCGTTCCACTGTGACCCAGACTCTACAGACCATGGATAAGAATGGACTGATAAAGAGGACAAGCGTGAAGAAGGACGCGAGACTTAAGAAGATAGAGATGACAGATGAGGGCAGAGCCATGGAGCGGAGGATACATACAAAGGTTGAAGCCATGGAACAGCAGATAAGCGGTTGCCTTACAGAAGAGGAAATCGGGATATTTTTAAGCTCCATAGACAAGATAGATACTAAGATGATGGAACTTCTGGGAGAGTGTCCCTGTAAGGAAAAGCTAACAGAGAATAAATGACAAATACAAGGTTATGAACATCGGAAAAACAGGTGAATACTGAAATATATGGCATGAGGAGGAGTAAAAGATGTTAAAGACACTAATGAAACAGATCAAAGAATTTAAGGCAGCATCCATTGCAACACCATTTTTTATGCTGCTTGAGGTTCTTATGGAAACGGTAGTACCGTTTCTTATGGCGTCCATCATTGATGATGGTGTAAATGTTCCCGGTGGAGATATCAGACATATCTGCATAGTGGGAGCATGGATGATAGCAGCGGCTGCCGTGGGATTATTTGCAGGCCTCATGGGTGGAAAGTACGGAGCCTATGCCTCGGCAGGATTTGCAAAAAATCTGAGACAGGCAATGTATTACAACATTCAGACATTTTCATTTGCAAATATAGACAAATACAGCACAGCGGGACTTGTTACACGAATGACCACAGATGTGACCAACGTGCAGAACTCGTACATGATGATACTCAGAATGGGCATGAGAGCACCTGCCAGCATGATATGTGCCATGGTGGCAGCTTTTCTTATAAACGGCAGAATCGCCAGTATCTACCTTATAGCCGTGGTGCTTCTTGGCTGCGTGTTGTTCTTTATCATAAGAAAGGCAAATAAATACTTCAATATTGTTTTTGAGAAGTACGATGACTTAAATGCCAGCGTGCAGGAGAATGTATCTGCTATCCGTGTTGTAAAGGCATATGTAAGAGAAGAGTATGAGACAAATAAATTTGCAAATGCCAGTGCAAAGGTATACAACATGTTCGTTAAGGCAGAGAGCATAATAGCCTGTAACATGCCGGTTATGATGTTTACAGTATATACATGTATACTGCTTATAAGCTGGGTTGGGGCACACATGATAGTAAGTGACAGCATTACCACAGGTAATCTTATGAGTCTTCTTGCATACTGCATGAACATACTTATGAGCCTTATGATGTTGTCCATGGTGTTCGTAATGATCAGTATGAGTATGGCAAGCGGAAGAAGGATTGCAGAGGTTATAAATGAAACGGCCACTATACATAATGATGATGATCCTGTTATGGAGGTTAAGGATGGCAGCGTAGTATTTGACCATGTATATTTCAAATATAAGGAGAATGCAGAGGGCTACGTTCTTAAGGATATAAATATAGATATAAAGTCAGGAGAGACTATCGGTATAATCGGAGGTACAGGAAGTGCCAAGACCAGTCTTGTGAATCTTATCAGCCGTCTGTATGATGTGACTGATGGAAGTGTCCGGGTAGGTGGCATAGATGTGAGAAAGTATGACATGGAAGCCCTGAGAAATAAGGTTGCGGTGGTTCTGCAGAAGAATACATTGTTCAGCGGAACCATATACGAGAACCTGAGATGGGGCAACAAGGAAGCCACTGATGAAATGTGCAGACGTGCCTGCAAGCTTGCCTGTGCGGATGAATTTATCGAGCGTATGCCTGATGGTTACAATACATATATAGAACAGGGCGGCTCCAACGTATCCGGAGGCCAGAAGCAGCGTCTTTGTATTGCCAGGGCACTTCTTAAGGAGCCTAAGATACTTATACTGGATGATTCTACCAGTGCGGTTGATACTGCAACGGACGCCAGGATCAGGAAGGCGTTTGCAACTGAGATACCTGACACAACAAAGATAATAATTGCACAGAGAATATCCAGTGTTGAACATGCAGACCGCATAATCGTAATGAACGAGGGTCAGATAAACGGCATAGGAACCCACGAAGAGCTTCTTGAGGGAAATGATATCTACAGAGAGGTCTACGAATCCCAGACCTCGGGGGGCGGAGACTTTGATGAACCGGCTGTTAAGGAGGTGAAGGATAATGAGTAACATGAGAGAAAAAAAGGCACAGGCAGCTCCGGGAAGATCAGGAGGTAAAAAAGGACCGGCAGAGCCGGGAAAATTGCTTAAAAGACTCATGGGAATGATAATGAAATACTATGGCGTGGCTGTGGTCATAGTAGCCATATGTATAATCATAAATGTCCTGGCAAATGTCCAGGGAACCATGTTCATGCAGAGACTTATAGATGACTATATAACTCCACTCTTAAAGAGTGAGACCAAGGACTATATGCCACTGTTAAAGGCCATCGGCAGAGTGGCAGGATTTTATGGAATCGGTATTGTTGCTTCATATACTTACAACAGGATAATGGTAAATGTCACCCAGGGTATGCTTAAGCATTTCCGTGATGCCATGTTCACAAAAATGGAGCGGCTCCCTATCAAGTACTTTGACACCCATGCCCACGGAGACATCATGTCAATGTATACAAATGATACAGATACCTTGAGACAGATGATAAGTCAGTCCATGCCGCAGTTATTTAACAGTGCCATAACAATTGTCAGCACGACGGTATGTATGGTCATGTTAAATGTCCCTCTTACGGTACTTACATTTGTAATGGTTGGAGTAATGCTTGGGCTCACAAGAAAGATCGGAGGTCTTTCAGCGAAGCATTTCATTGCCCAGCAGAAGGATATAGGAAGCTTAAACGGTTATATTGAAGAGATGATGCAGGGGCAGAGAGTTGTCAAGGTATTCTGCCATGAGGAGGAGAGCAAGAAAGCCTTTGATGAGCTTAATGAACAGTTATGCGAAAGCTCATACAAGGCAAATAACTACTCTAACATACTTGGCCCTATAAATGCCCAGATAGGTAATATCAGCTATGTGTTATGTGCCATAGTGGGAGGTGTGCTTGCCATAGGAAATGTAGGTGGCTTCAGTCTCGGCGGACTTGCCAGCTTCCTGACCTTTAACAAGAACTTTAATATGCCTATAAACCAGATAAGCATGCAGATAAATGCCATAGTAATGGCACTTGCCGGCGCCGAGAGGATATTTAATCTGTTGGACGAGGATCCTGAGGTGGACGAAGGATACGTGGAGCTTGTAAATGCAAGGAAAGAAAACGGAGAGATAGTTCCGAGTGAAAAGAGAACAGGTCTGTGGGCATGGGCACATAAGCACACAAACGGCGATCCCACAACATATGTGGAACTTAAGGGCGATGTGGTATTCGATGATGTGGACTTCGGGTACAATGATGACAAGATCGTACTCCACAATGTAAGCCTTTATGCAGAGCCCGGACAGAAGATTGCTTTTGTAGGCTCAACCGGAGCAGGAAAGACCACCATAACCAATCTTATAAACCGATTTTATGACATACAGGACGGTAAGATAAGATACGACGGAATAAATGTAAACAAGATAAAGAAGGCAGATCTCAGACGTTCACTTGGAATCGTACTTCAGGATACACACCTGTTCAGCATGAGTGTAAGGGAGAATATCAGATACGGAAGGCTAGACGCAACGGATGAGGATGTTGTGGCTGCAGCAAAGCTTGCAAATGCAGATGGCTTCATAAGAAGACTCCCACAGGGATATGACACAGTGCTTACCGGTGATGGTGCCAACTTAAGTCAGGGACAGAGACAGCTCCTTGCCATAGCCAGGGCGGCAATAGCCGATCCGCCGGCACTTATACTTGATGAAGCAACAAGTTCCATTGATACAAGAACAGAAAGACTTGTACAGGACGGAATGGATAAGCTTATGGCGGGACGTACCACATTTGTTATAGCCCACAGACTTTCAACCGTTAAGAACAGTGACTGTATAATGGTGCTGGAACAGGGAAGGATAATAGAGCGTGGTACCCATGAGGAGCTTCTGGAGAAGAAGGGCAGATATTATCAGCTCTACACCGGAAATGCGGTACTGGCATAGAAAGTTCTGTCGGAAAAACAATATAAAAATCTAAAAAACGACATATATATACAATTTGCTTAAAAAGAATTGTAGAATATTATTAATATGTTTAAAAAAAATCACATTAACACTTGAAATTTTTATACAAAAAATGTATGATTAGCTTGTGTTTTAACACGATTTATTTGCCACATGTAAAAGTGTGGTAGATTATAAATACTTTTATTATTCAAAACTTAGGAGGAATAAAAAATGGCAGTAAAAGTAGCAATTAATGGTTTTGGACGTATTGGTCGTCTCGCATTCAGACAGATGTTCGGAGCAGAAGGATATGAAGTAGTTGCAATCAACGACTTAACAAAGCCTTCAATGCTTGCAGATCTTCTCAAGTACGATACAGCACAGGGTGGTTACTGTGGTAAGATTGGTGAGAACCTTCACACAGTTTCAGCTGATGATGAGGCTAACACAATCACAGTTGACGGCAAGACTCTTACAATCTATGCTAAGGCTAACGCAGCAGAGCTTCCATGGGGAGAGATCGGTGTTGATGTAGTTCTTGAGTGTACTGGTTTCTACTGCTCAAAGGAAAAGTCAATGGCTCATATCACAGCAGGTGCTAAGAAGGTTGTTATCTCAGCTCCAGCAGGAAATGACCTTAAGACAATCGTTTACTCAGTAAACCAGGATACATTAACAGCAGATGATCAGATCATCTCAGCTGCTTCATGTACAACAAACTGTCTTGCACCAATGGCTAAGGCTCTTAATGAATATGCTCCTATCCAGTCAGGTATCATGTCAACAATCCACGCTTACACAGGTGATCAGATGATCCTCGACGGACCACACAGAAAGGGCGACTTAAGAAGAGCTAGAGCAGGTGCTGCTAATATCGTTCCTAACTCAACAGGTGCTGCTAAAGCTATCGGTCTTGTTATCCCAGAGTTAAATGGTAAGTTAATCGGATCAGCTCAGAGAGTTCCAGTTCCAACAGGTTCAACAACAATCCTTACAGCAGTTGTTAAGGGTGCTGATGTAACAGTTGACGGAATCAACGCTGCTATGAAGGCTGCTTCATCAGAGTCATTCGGTTACAACACAGATCCAATCGTTTCATCAGATGTTATCGGTATGAGATATGGTTCATTATTTGATGCTACACAGACAATGGTATCAAAGATCGCTGATGATTTATATGAGGTTCAGGTTGTTTCATGGTATGACAATGAGAACTCATACACAAGCCAGATGGTTAGAACAATCAAGTACTTCGCTGAGTTAGCATAATTGTAACGCTCATTTAAAAGTATTTATTAGACCTAATAGAGGGTCCGGTCTACATGGACCGGATCCTCTTTTTTTACGCAGAGGCGTAATTATCAATGTGACAATCAGGAGGAAATTAAAATGTCATTAAATAAGAAATCAGTTGATGATATCAACGTTAAGGGTCTTCGTGTACTCTGCAGATGTGATTTCAATGTACCATTAAAGAATGGTGAGATCACAGATGAGAACAGACTTGTAGCTGCACTTCCAACAATCAAGAAGCTTATCGCTGACGGCGGTAAGGTTATCCTTTGCTCACACCTTGGAAAGGTTAAGACAGAGGAAGACAAGCAGACAAAGACACTTGCACCTGTTGCCAAGAGACTTTCAGAGCTTCTCGGACAGGAAGTTAAGTTCGTACCAAGCTTAGAGGTTGTTGACGATACAGTAAGAGCTGCAGTTGACGCTATGAAGGACGGAGAAGTTATCCTTCTTGAGAATACACGTTTCAGAGCTGAAGAGACAAAGAACGGAGAGGCATTCTCTAAGGATCTTGCAAGTATCTGTGATGTATTCGTAAACGACGCATTCGGTACAGCTCACAGAGCTCACTGCTCAAATGTTGGTGTTGCTTCACTTGTTGACACAGCAGTAGTTGGATATTTAATGCAGAAGGAGATCGACTTCCTCGGAAATGCAGTTGAGAATCCTGTAAGACCATTTGTTGCTATCCTTGGTGGTGCAAAGGTTGCTGACAAGCTTAACGTTATTTCAAATCTTCTTGAGAAGTGTGACACACTTATCATCGGCGGAGGTATGGCTTACACATTCCTTAAGGCTAAGGGATATGAGATCGGTAAGTCACTTGTTGATGATACAAAGATTGACTATTGTAAGGAAATGATGGAGAAGGCTGAGAAGCTTGGAAAGAAGCTCCTTCTTCCTGTTGACTCAGTAATGATCAGCGATTTCCCTAACCCTATTGACGATCCTACAATCGAGACAGAGATCTGTGACGCTGACAAGATGAATGCTGACAAGGAAGGCTGTGATATTGGACCTAAGACAATAAAGCTTTACTCAGAGGCAGTTAAGACAGCAAAGACAGTTGTTTGGAACGGACCAATGGGTGTATTTGAGAACCCTGTTCTTGCAGCAGGTACAAAGGCTGTAGCAGCAGCACTTGCTGAGACAGATGCAACTACTATCATCGGCGGTGGAGATTCAGCGGCAGCAGTTAATATCTTAGGATATGGACCAAAGATGAGCCACATTTCAACAGGTGGCGGAGCTTCACTTGAATTCCTTGAGGGTAAAGAGCTTCCAGGTGTAGTAGCAGCTAACGATAAGTAAGAAAAGAGGATAAATAAAAATGGCAAGAAGAAAGATTATTGCAGGTAACTGGAAGATGAACATGACACCTTCACAGGCACTTGCTCTTGTAGAAGAATTAAAGCCTCTGGTAGTTAATCCAGATGTAGACGTAGTATATTGTGTTCCAGCTATAGACATTGTACCTGTAGTAAATGCAGTTAAGGGTACAAACGTAGAAGTTGGTGCTGAGAATATGTATATTGAAGACAAGGGTGCATATACAGGTGAGATCAGTGCTCCAATGTTAGTTGATGCAGGTGTTAAGTATGTTATCATCGGACATTCAGAGAGAAGAGATTACTTCAAAGAGGATGATGCATTCTTAAATGCAAAGGTTAAGAAGGCTATTGCAGCAGGTCTTACACCTATCCTTTGCTGTGGCGAGAGCTTAGAGCAGAGAGAGACAGGCGTTACAATGGATTGGATCAGACTTCAGATCAAGTCAGACCTTGCCGGCGTATCAGCAGATGACGTTAAGAACCTTGTTATCGCATACGAGCCAATCTGGGCTATCGGTACAGGAAAGACAGCTACAGCAGATCAGGCACAGGAAGTATGTAAGGGAATCCGTGATCTTATCGCTGAGATCTATGATGAGGCTACAGCAGACGCAGTTCGTATCCAGTACGGCGGATCAATGAATGCAGGAAATGCAGCAGAGTTACTTGCTAAGCCTGACATTGATGGCGGACTTATCGGTGGTGCTTCACTCAAGGCAGACTTTGGTAAGGTTGTAAACGCAGGTAAGTAATTTATCTGTATTACAGTTTTAAGTAAATATTATGGGGTGGCAAATTCACATAATGTGGATTTGCCACTTTTATACTGGAATGAGAGGTTTTTTGATGGCAGTTGTTAATGTGGTATTGCCTGTTATAGTAATGCTTGCATTAGGCGTGATATGCAGGATGAAGAATATAATTTCCACCGAGGGAATGAGATGTATAAAGAAATATATCACAGCTTTTGCTTTGCCGGTTACTATTTTTCACGCTATTGCAACAGCGAATTTTAATGAAAGTACAGTTAAGATAACTGTAATAATGTTAATATTTTTCGGAATTAGTTTCACACTTGGTTTTTTATGTAAAGGTATAGTTAAAGATGAAAATATAAGGAAGTTCTTTCCTTTTTTAATAACAGTTTATGAATGTGGTATGCTGGGATATCCCCTGTACCAGAATTTATGTGGAGTAGAAAATCTGGGTAATATAGCCGTTATGGATATAGCCGGTGGAATATTCGGCTTCGGCATATTCTTCGGAGTACTTCAGGTGGTTGAGTCTGGAAAGAAGCTCAGTGCCAAGTTACTTCTTAAGAATTGTATGACCGATCCCTGCTTCATAGCATTGATCCTTGGAATAATACTTGGAGTATCGGGACTTATGGATAAGTTCATCACTACAGATGTGGGTATTCTGTACGTTTCCGTGAAGAATATAATAGTGGCACCCCTTACAGCCCTTATTCTCCTTAACGTGGGATATGATTTCACATTGAGTAAGGAGATACTGGGATCATGTATAAAGACACTTATATTCAGAGTAGCGCTTCAGGCAGTTGGGCTTGTAGGAATACTCCTGCTGTTTAAGAATGATGGAATATCTAAGTATCAGACAATAGCATTTTGTTTATACTTCTTTGTAACACCAAGCTTTGCCCTTACAAGCTACAGCTCGGATGAGAAGGGCAATAAATACTTTGCCACAACAGTGTCCCTTTATACAATAGTTACCATTGTGGCTTACACGATCATAGCCATTGTTTTTAAGTAAAAGCACGTCATCACTTAAATAATAAAGAGGAATTGAAAAATGAAATTAATATCATGGAATGTAAATGGAATAAGAGCCTGTGCAGGAAAGGGATTTATGGATGTGTTCAATAACGCTGACGCAGATTTCTTCTGTATCCAGGAATCAAAAATGCAGGCAGGGCAGCTTGAGCTTAATATGCCGGGATATCACCAGTACTGGAATTATGCAGTAAAGAAGGGATATTCGGGTACAGCTATATTTGCAAAGGAAGAGCCTTTAAATGTTGCCTACGGAATAGGAATGGAAGAGCATGACCAGGAGGGAAGAGTTATCACCCTTGAATATGATAAGTTCTACATGGTTACTGTATATACACCTAATTCCCAGAACGAGCTGGCAAGGCTTTCCTACAGAATGAAGTGGGAGGATGATTTCGCCGACTACATCATGGGACTTGACGAGAAGAAACCCGTGATCATCTGCGGAGACCTTAACGTGGCACACAAGGAGATAGATCTTAAAAATCCTAAGACCAACAGGCACAATGCAGGATTTACAGATGAAGAAAGAGAAAAATTCTCAAAACTTTTAGACAGAGGCTTTATAGATACCTTCAGATATTTTTATCCCGATAAGGCGGATATATATTCCTGGTGGTCGTACAGATTTAAGGCTAGAGAGAAGAACGCCGGATGGCGTATTGACTACTTCCTTGTATCGAAGAGGCTTGAGGATAAGCTTAAGGATGCAGTTATACATACAGAAGTATTCGGTTCAGATCATTGCCCTGTGGAGCTTGATATAGATCTGTAGGTGGATTGAACACAGATTTGTAAGTGGACTGGACACAGATCTGTAAGAGGTTTGACGATGTAATATAACTGTGATATAATCATGTGGATTTTTTAGTGGACAACGTGATGACGGCCTCCGTTTTCCGGAAATATCATGCCGGTAATTCAATCACTGGAAAGGAAAGTTATGGAATACTTTAGAAATTTTTGGGGACACAGATATCTCCTTGCAGAGCTTGTAAAGAAAGGAATTAAGCTCAAGTACAGACGTTCTTATCTGGGAATAATCTGGTCGCTTCTTGAACCGCTTTTAACAACTATTGTCCTCACAGTGGTATTTGGAACCCTTTTTGGAGTAAAGGACCAATCCTATCCGCTGTATGTATTATGTGGTAGATTGCTTTTCTCATTGTTCTCATCGGGAACAACATCGGCAATGAAATCCATACGTGATAATGCGGGAATGATAAAAAAGGTATATGTGCCCAAGTATCTGTATCCTATGGCAAGTATACTGTTTAACTTTGTAATATTCCTTATTTCGCTGATCATACTTATACCATTGTCACTTTATTGTGGCGTATATCCGAAGGCGAGCTGGCTGCTGATATTCGTACCGCTTATATTACTTCTTATGCTTACCTTTGGTGTTGGAATGATACTTGCTACGGTAAATGTATTTTTTAGGGATATGGAATATCTCTGGGAGGTATTTAAGCTTCTTATAATGTATATGTCGGCCGTGTTCTATTATCCCGAGAAACTTCTTGACAGCCCTTATGCTTTCCTGCTTAAGTACAATCCCCTTTACTGTATCATAGAGATGTTCAGATATGTACTTATAGGAGGAGAGACCTACAGCATACATCATGCAGAGTATGCTTTTGGTTCAGCGTTGATACTGATAGTTATTGGGTGCATTGCATTCTACAAGAAGCAGGATAAATTTATACTTAATATATAATTTACGATGGAATATAATATCAACAGATTGATTAAGGATGGAGTTCAATGAGTACTGATAAAAACACCGGGAAGAAACCGGCATTAATAGTTGAAGATATAGGCATGAAGTTTAATCTCAGTTCAGAGAAGGTAGACAGCTTTAAGGAGTATGTTATCAAGTCTATAAGACATCAGATAAGCTACGATGAGTTCTGGGCACTGGAGCATATTAATTTTACCCTGAACAAGGGCGACAGATTAGGTATCCTGGGACTTAACGGTGCCGGAAAGAGTACACTGCTTAAGGTTATTGCAGGTGTGTTCAAGCCTACTACAGGAAGGGTCATCAGAAACGGCAAGATTGTTCCTCTCCTTGAGCTTGGTGCAGGCTTTGACCAGCAGTATACCGGAAGAGAGAATATATACCTTTACGGAACAGTTCTCGGATACAGCAAGAAGTATCTTGATGAGAAATTTGATGAAATATTGGAATTTTCCGAACTTGGGAAGTTCATTGATGTACCTCTTAAGAACTATTCATCAGGTATGAAGTCTAAATTAGGATTCTCTATTGCAACCATTTCCAATCCGGAGATACTTATACTTGACGAAGTGCTCTCCGTAGGTGACGCCAAGTTCAGAAAGAAGAGTGAGGCTAAGATCATGAGTATGATGGATGGGGGAACAACTGTATTATTTGTATCCCATTCCATTGACCAGGTATGTGCCATCTGCAACAAGGCCATGATACTTGATCACGGACATCTTACAGAGTATGGTGATATAGAGGAGATTGCTCCTATATACAATAAAATGGTAGGCGATTGATCATATTTTCCGTGGTGGATATGATCGTGCATATATATTTACAGTAATAAAAATAAAAGAAGAGGAGAAAATTGAAATGAGTAAGAAACCAGTTGTGTTAATGGTACTTGACGGTTACGGAATCAGTGAGAAGACAGAGGGAAATGCCATTGCATTGGCAGATACACCTGTTATGGACAAGCTTATGGCTGAGTGCCCATATGTAAAGGGAAACGCTTCAGGTGAGGCAGTAGGTCTTCCAGAGGGACAGATGGGTAACTCTGAGGTAGGACATATGAACATCGGTGCAGGTCGTATCATATATCAGGAACTTACAAGAATTACAAAGGCTATTAAGGACGGAGATTTCTTTGAGAACAAGGAAATGCTTGACGCTATAGAGAACTGTAAGAAGAACAACTCTGATCTTCATCTCTGGGGACTTCTTTCAGACGGTGGTGTGCACAGCCACAATACACATCTTTACGCTATTCTTGAGCTCTGTAAGAGACAGAACTTCGACAGAGTATATATCCATCCATTCTTTGATGGAAGAGATACAGCTCCTGCTTCAGGAAAGGGCTTCTTAGAGGAGCTTATTGCAAAGACAAAGGAGATCGGAGTAGGTAAGGTTGCTTCACTTTCAGGACGTTACTATGCAATGGACAGAGATAACAGATGGGACAGAGTAGAGCTTGCATACAAGTCACTGGTTACAGGTGAGGGCGTTCAGGCAGAGGATCCTGTAGCAGCTATCCAGGAGTCTTATGACAAGGAAGTTTATGATGAGTTCATCCTTCCTACAGTTATCGTTGAGAATGGCAAGCCTGTATCACTTGTTAAGGCAGATGATTCAGTCATATTCTTCAATTTCAGACCAGACAGAGCAAGAGAGATCACCCGTGCATTTTGTACAGATGATTTTGACGGATTTGAGAGACCGAACGGAAGAATGCCTTTAGTATATGTGTGCTTCAAGGATTACGATGAGTCAATACCTAACAAGGAAGTTGCATTCAAAAAGGAAGATATCAAGAACACCTTCGGTGAGTATCTTGCTGCAAATGGTCTCAAGCAGCTCCGTACAGCAGAGACAGAGAAGTATGCCCATGTAACATTCTTCTTCAACGGCGGCGTAGAAGAGCCAAACAAGGGCGAGGACAGAATACTTGTTAAGTCACCAAAGGTTGCAACATATGATCTTCAGCCTGAGATGAGTGCTCCGGAAGTAAGCAAGAACCTTAATGAGGCTATATTAGGCGGAAAGTACGACGTTATTATCATCAACTTCGCAAACCCTGATATGGTTGGACACACAGGTGTTATCCCTGCAGCTATTAAGGCAGTTGAGACAGTAGATAAGTGCGTTGGAACTGCTGTAGAGGCTGTTAAGAAGGTTGACGGTGTATTATTTATCTGTGCTGATCATGGTAATGCAGAGCAGATGATCAATTACGAGACAGGTGCTCCGCATACAGCACATACAACAAATCCTGTTCCATTCATACTCTATAACTATGATGAGTGCAAGGCCTTAAGAGAGGGTGGATGTCTTGCTGATATTGCACCTACATTACTTGAGATACTTGGACTTCCACAGCCTGCAGAGATGACAGGAAAGTCACTTATAATCAGATAATAATCAGTAAATTACTAATGCTAAGCTCCGGCAGGGATACCATATGTGATGGTGTTTATCTACATGTCGTATCCTGACGGATAAAGGAGGAAAGATACTATGAAGAAATTTTTTGAGGAATTTAAGAATTTCGCCCTTAAGGGAAATGTTATGGATCTTGCCATCGGTGTTATAATCGGCGCAGCATTTCAGAATATTGTTACAGCCTTTACAGACAGTTTTATCAATCCTATCATCAACAGCATTGGCGGTGCCAGTGTGGGTGGTAAGTTCGAGATATTCAGTACCGGACAGTACATCACCTATGGTAACTTTATAACCGCGGTTATCAATTTCCTGATAATGGCACTGGTATTGTTCCTGTTTATGAAGACCATAAACAAAGTAATGTCTATCGGCAAGCATAAGGAAGAGGAGGCAGCGCCACTTACAAGAAAGTGTCCATACTGCTTCGGTGAGATAGACAAGAAGGCAACCAGATGTATGCATTGTACATCAGAGGTTGTACCGGAAGAATAATTGTGATATAATCACATAAGTAAACAAAAAACAAATGGGGAGCTTGCGGCTGCAGGCTGAGAGTAGGCAATGTGAAGCCTTGACCCACAACCTGATTTGGGTAATGCCAACGTAGGGATGTATCTGCTTTCTTTTTTGTTTAATTTAAAGGACGGATGTTTCTGCGGAAGCATCCGTCATTTTGTTATGGCAACGAGTCAAGTGCAACATGCTTGCATGATTGCATTTGACGACTGCTAATTCTAGAGTCAGGTGGGATATATCAAATAAAACGAAAGAGGGAAGAAAAAATGTTTAAAGAATGTGTTGAAAATGTAAGAAAGAACGTGCCACTTGTACATAATATTACCAACTATGTAACTGTTAATGATGTGGCAAATGTACTGCTGGCATGTGGCGGAAGCCCTATAATGTCAGATGACTCAGAGGATGTATATGATATAACATCCATCTGCGGAGGGCTTAACATCAATATAGGTACACTTAATAAGAATACAATACCATCAATGTTCATTGCAGGTAACAGAGCTAAGGAGCTGGGACATCCGGTTCTTCTTGATCCTGTAGGCGCCGGTGCCAGCAAGCTTCGTACAGACACAGCAGTTAAGATAGTAGACGAGATCCATCCTGACATCATCAGAGGAAATATCTCAGAGATAAAGACCCTTGCTCTGGGTTCAGGCAGCACAAAGGGTGTTGATGCAGATGTATGTGATGCTGTAACAGATGAGACTCTTGACAGTGCAGTGGAATTTGTCAAGAAATTTGCAGTTAAGACAAAGGCTATTGTGGCAGTAACAGGTGCTATTGACCTTGTTACAGACGGACAGAAGTGCTACGTTATAAGAAACGGAAGACCTGAGATGAGCAAGATCACAGGAACAGGATGTCAGCTTTCAGGTCTTATGACAGCCTATGCCGTTGCAAATAAAGACAATATGCTTGAGGCATGTGCTGCTTCAGTATGTCTTATGGGTCTTGCAGGAGAGACAGGCTACAACAATCTTAAGGAAGGCGAGGGTAATTCCACCTACAGAAACAGGATAATAGACGCTGTTTACAACATAGACGGAGATACTCTTGAGGCTGGTGCTAAGTATGAGATCAGATAATGTAAAACCGGAGGAGCTGCTTTTATACGCAGTAACAGACAGATACTGGCTGGGAGATGAAACCTTATACCAGCAAGTAGAGAAGACCCTTAAGGGAGGTACAACCTTCGTACAGTTAAGGGAGAAGAAGCTTGATGAGGATAACTTCTTAAAGGAAGCCATAGAGATAAAGGAATTATGCAGGAAGTACAATGTTCCTTTTGTTATAAATGATAATGTGGATATAGCCCTTAAGATGGACGCAGACGGTGTTCATGTGGGACAGAGCGATATGGAGGCACTGGATGTGAGAAAGCTCCTGGGACCGGACAAGATCATAGGTGTGTCTGCCCAGACAGTGGAACAGGCAGTACTTGCGGAGAAGCATGGAGCAGATTATCTGGGAGTCGGGGCGGTATTCCAGACAAACTCAAAGGATGATGCAGATTTCGTAAGTTATGATACATTAAAGGCGATCTGCGAGGCTGTATCCATTCCTGTAGTTGCCATTGGTGGAATAACAAAGGACAATATCATTTCACTTAAGGATTCGGGAATATGCGGAATATCCGTGATATCAGCTATATTTGCAGAGAAGGATATAACAGCAGCCACAAAGGTATTGAAGGAAAGAACACTTGAAATGCTTGGAGGTAAGAGCCTTGGTTCCTGTTAAGGGTGCGATATTTGACGTGGACGGAACTCTCCTTGATTCCATGAAGATGTGGGATCACGCAGGAGAAATCTACCTTAAGAGTCTTGGGATAAAGGCAGAGCCGGATCTGGAAGAGAAGCTTTTTACCAGGACCATGACAGAGGGTGCCCTGTATATGAAGGGGGCCTATAACATAGACCTTACAGTGGAGGAGATCAAGGCAGGGATAAATTCCACCATAGCGGATTTTTATGCAAATGAGGTTGAACTTAAGCCGGGAGTAAAGGAGTTTCTTGAACTTTTAAGTGCGAGGAACATTCCTGCCACTGTGGCTACAGCAACGGACAGGTGCCACATAGAGGCGGCATTTAAAAGACTTGGAGCCATGGAATATTTTCAAAGGATATTTACATGCTCAGAGGTTGGTATGAGCAAGGAGGATCCACTGATATTTTTAAAATGTGCGGAATGTATGAAGCTTCACAAGTCGGAGATAATGGTATTCGAGGACGGATACCACGCGGCAGAGACGGCTAAGAAGGCAGGTTTCATGGTGTGTGGTGTATATGACAGCTCAAGTGAGGGGTATGCAGACCGGGTGAAGCAGTACAGTGACATATATATCAACAGCTTCACGGAGCTTGATGGAAAGGCGATACTATGAATACAGCACTTACAATAGCCGGAAGTGACTGCTCGGGTGGTGCAGGTATACAAGCGGATATTAAGACAATGATGGCCAATAAGGTATATGCCATGAGTGCCATAACGGCACTGACAGCCCAGAATACCACAGAGGTTACAGGTATAATGGAGGTTACTCCGGAGTTCCTTAAAAGTGAGCTTGACGCTATATTTACAGATATATATCCGGACGCAGTGAAGATTGGCATGGTTTCCTCGGGAAAGCTTATAAGGGTGATCGCTGACAGCCTTAAGGAATATAAAGCAAGGAATATAGTGGTTGATCCTGTTATGGTTGCCACCTCAGGGGCAAGGCTTATAGATGAGTCTGCAGTGGCTGTGCTTACGGAGGAACTGTTTCCACTGGCAGATGTGATAACTCCTAACATCGGGGAGGCGGAGATATTATCCGGTATGACAATCAGAGATAAGGCGGATATGGAGAAGGCGGCATGCCATATATCAGAGAAGTTTGACACGGCAGTGCTGCTTAAGGGCGGTCACAGCATAAATGACGCAAATGATCTGCTGTACCATAAGGGAAGCCTTTCATGGTTTGCAGGAAAGCGGATAGATAATCCCAATACCCATGGAACCGGATGTACACTTTCATCAGCAATAGCTTCTAATCTTGCCAAGGGCTATGATATGTACACATCCATTTATAAGGCTAAGAATTATATATCGGGAGCCTTAAATGACATGCTGGATCTGGGAAAGGGCAGTGGCCCCATGAACCATGGATTTGCCATTGATGCAATTTACTAGGTTAACGGACAAAAAACAGAATAAATTAAAATAATTGTTGATATTACGGAGATATTATGATATCATTTTACGAGTTGATGTGATTTTACATTCAGAACATTATGAATGGAGGTGTCTGGATTGAGAACAGCACTTATGGTGGTTTATATTATTGTATGTATAGTTATAACAATTATTGTCCTTTCACAGGAAGGTAAGCCGGCAAGTCTTACTAACTCAATAAGTGGAGGAGCTTATGATAATTCATACTGGAGCAAGAATAAGAAGGGCTCAAAGGAAGAGGTACTTAAGAAGATAACAGGTGTTCTTGGTTTTCTTTTTATTGCCATTGCACTTTTACTTGATTCCAAGTTATTCTAGTCAGTAGGATTATATATTTGATAAATGATTGATCAATGCTTACATATATGTTTATGTAAGCATTTTTCACTTTAAAGGGATATTTGAAGTATGAGATTGGAGCAGAACAGGTGGAGAAAACAGAGTTATTTGAAGAGAGAAAGAAAATTATATATGATCTGATGTGCGATAGTAAGTACAAGCCTTTGAAATATAAGGAGATAGTGTATCTGCTTCAGGTGCCTGAGGAGGACAGACCGGAGCTTTCGGCTATACTTGACAGATTGATCTACGAGGGCAAGATCGAGAAAAAGGAGAACGGCAGATATGTGAAGACTGCCGATGAGCTGTTAGAGGGAACTTTCATAAGCAACAAGAAGGGCTTTGGCTTTGTAAGGGTAGACGGGATCGATTATGATTTCTTCATCCCTGCAAATAAAACCCGTGGGGCATTCCACGATGACAAGGTCCTTATAAGACCCTTAGATGAAAGTGAGATGTATGGTGAACGAAGGAACAGAAGACGTTCGGGAACCGTTAAGAAGCTGTCAGAGGCTTCCGTAGAGAAGATCCTTGAGAGAGGGCTTAAGACAGTTGTGGGCGTGTACCAGAAGAATAAGAAGTTCGGATTTGTCATTCCTGACAACAGCCGTATCGACAGTGATATATTTATCCCGGGAAGATTTGAAAATGGTGCTAAGAGCGGAGACAGGGTTGTAGCAGAGCTTACCTCCTACGGAGACAAAGTGAGGTCCGCAGAGGGAAAGATCATTGAGGTCATAGGAGATTATACGGATCCTCTGACAGATGTACTGTCCGTAGTCCGTGAGCTTAAGATACCATATGAGTTTCCTGAGGAGGTTACGGCGGATCTGAAGCGTATTCCGGATGAGGTGGATCCAAGGGAGCTTGCCACAAGAACAGACCTCAGGGATCTGGTGACAGTTACCATAGACGGTGAGGACGCCAAGGATCTTGATGACGCCATAACCCTTTATGAGGAGAACGGAATGTACAAGCTTGGGGTTCACATTGCAGATGTGTCCCACTATGTTACGGAGAACTCACCTCTTGATAAGGAGGCACTTAACCGTGGAACAAGCTGCTATCTGGTGGACAAGGTGATACCTATGCTGCCGGAGAAGCTCAGTAACGGTATATGTTCATTAAATGCCGGTAAAGACAGACTTACCCTAAGCTGCCTTATGGATATAGATAAGAATGGAAATATCGTAAGTCACAAGATATGCGAGAGCGTTATAAATGTAAATGAGAGAATGACTTACACGGCGGTATCCGCCATTGTTGAGGACAGAGATCCGGAGACCATGGAGAGATATTCTGAGCTGGTGCCGTTATTCGACCTTATGCTTGAGGTTTCAGACCTGTTAAGGGAGAAACGCCGTCAGAGAGGCTCCATAGACTTTGATTTTGACGAGTCCAAGATTGTTGTAGAGGATGGAAAGGTAAGCTATATAGGTGCCTATGAAAGAAGACGTTCAAACGGCATAATCGAGGACTTTATGCTTGCTGCAAATGAAACTATTGCAGAGGATTATTTCTGGCAGGAACTTCCGTTTGAATACAGAGTCCACGAGGCACCGGACGCAGAGAAGGTCAAGCAGCTTGGAGTCCTTATCAGCAAATTTGGATTTTACTTCAAGGCTTCAAGGGATAATATACATCCTAAGGAGTTCCAGAAGCTTATTGACAGTATAAGCGGCAGTGAGTGTGAGAACCTGGTAAGCAGGATGACCTTAAGGACCATGAAGCAGGCTAAGTATTCAACAGAATGTACGGGACACTTTGGTCTGGCGTGCAGATATTATTGCCATTTTACCTCGCCTATAAGAAGATATCCGGATCTTATGATCCACAGGATAATCAAGGAGAATATCAGGGGAAAGCTTAACGACAACAGGCAGAAGCACTATAATGCCATCCTTCCTAAGATATGTGATGACAATTCCAAGAAGGAGAGAAGGGCAGAGTCAGCAGAGCGTGAGGTGGAGAAGCTCAAGAAGGTTGAATACATGAGTGAGCATGTAGGAGAGGTATTCCAGGGTGTCATATCAGGTGTGAACAACCGCGGAATATTTGTAGAATTGGAGAATACTGTAGAAGGCTTTGTAAGCGTGGCGGATATGTATGATGATTTCTACTGTTACAGTGAGGAAGAATATGCTATGATAGGTGAGACCGGTCATAATAAATATTCCATCGGAGATAAGGTTATCGTAAAGGTTGCGAAAACAGACAAGCTTACGAAAAGCATTGACTTCGTTATAAAGATGAAGGAAGGAGAAGAAAGCCATGGCAAAGGAAAAAGGAGACAGGCTCATCGCAAATAACAAAAAAGCCTACTATGACTATTTCATAGAGGAAAAGTATGAAGCCGGCATTGCCCTGGTGGGAACAGAGGTTAAGTCCTTAAGACAGGGACATTGCAGCATAAAAGAGGCATTTATAGGTATAGACAAGGGTGAGATATTCATACATCACATGAATATAAGTCCCTATGAAAAGGGAAATATATTCAACCGGGATCCCCTTCGTACCAGAAAGCTTCTGCTCCACAGCTATGAGATAAATAAACTGGCAGGACAGATAAAGGAAAAGGGATATACTATAATGCCCCTTAAGGTTTATCTGAAGGACGGACTCATCAAGGTTGAGATCGGACTTGCCAGAGGTAAGAAATTATACGACAAGCGTGCAGAGATCGCCAAGAAGGACATAAGGCGTGAGGCAGAGAAGGAATTTAAGGTAAGGATGAGATAGATCCGGATGAACTTGTGAAAAACCTGTGAAACAGGTGGATTATTCTTTACACCTATGATATAATGGGCACTACGTCGGGAGGATATTAAGAATGAGCCAGACAAAGGTAGATAAAAGAAAGCAGGAGAAGAAAAATCTTGCGGCTAAGAAGAGAAAGCAGAAGATAGGAAAGGTAATAGGAGGCATTGTAACTGTTCTTGTTATATGCGGGATAATTGCTTCGTTTGCAGTGTATAACTATATTAAGAGCCGTCCATCCTATATAGATAAGGATGATCTTCAGACAGCCATCAACGAAGAGTGGAAGGACAAGGGATATGATTCAATATTCACTGCCAAGACACCTACAGAGGACACAACAGAAGCTTCTACTGCTGACGAGAACCTTGAGACAGAGGTTGACAGCAGTGCAGTAGAAAATGATAACTCTTCAGAGGAGACAGAAGCTGCTACCACAGAGGAGCAGAATTAAGCTTTAAAGTGATAAGCGGGAAGAAAAAGTAAAAACAATAACAGATCATAGGTGAAAGACCTTGTGATATATACCGGCAACCGGTGGATTTATATATGATCATCACGGAGCATGATATTTCATGAACAGATTGTGTTCCGCTTGATAATAGATATGTAAGGGGTTGACTGGTTTCGACAGGGGTTTTGAAGTTATGGAAGCCATCCGTGGCCCAGGACCACGCTAAAACTTGGAAATTAAATTTAAACGCTAACGATAATTTAGCTTACGCTGCCTAGTTGCAGCTGCCGACTTTAGGGTCCCCCGAGCCCTTTAGACCCGGTATCATCCTTCGGGAAACTCTGGTGCCTAAGCTTTGCGGTGTCAGAAAATTCATGAAGCTACTAAGAGTCACATCTTGTCAGTGGGAGGCGGCTTAAGGGAATGTCAAAGCATTGACTGTGATGGAAGAAACTGTAATGAATGGGCCTTTGGACGCGGGTTCGACTCCCGCCAGCTCCAGTAAATGTCGTAAGGAGGGACCCAACGAAGTTGGGAGGATACCTTGCGACCTACGCGAACGCCGATAGGCGTTTGCTACCTTTGAAAAACATAAGGAGGGACCCACCGAAGGTGGGAGGAATCCTTATGAAGCACGCAGACGCCCTGCGAACGTAGAAGGCGTTTGCAGTATTAATATTTTGGCAAGCTTAAAAATAACGGCATTGTATGTTGCAAAAGCAATACACAGTGCCGTTATTTTCATAATGTGGAGATAGGAAAAATAAGTGGATTGTTCTATGAGGCAGAAATGACCGGAAAAACAAAAAAGGAGAATACAAAATCACACACACCGGTAGCACTCAGGAAGCAGATAGGTGGCACAATGTATGTTGTGAGAGTGCATTTCAATGAGGATGCAAAGGAAACCATGAAGGACAAGATAAAGAGACTGATTGAGAATGATGTCAGGGGAATGCAACATACTGCATAGGTAAGAAAGCATGTAGAAAAATTGTATATTTCGCGATATAATCGGTGTGTTCGATGAAAGCGAAAATTTGAATTTTTAGGAGAAAACAATGAAGAAATGGACAAAAATATTGTTGATAATAGTTATAGTTATTTTACTTTTGTTTGTGGGAATGTCCTATTTTATAGGGACGCAAGTTTTCATGGGGTCTACTCAATTGGTTACTTGTGAAGATACTTCAAAAGTGAAAGATAGTTTTTGGGAAAGATATAATATGGATTATGATGTTTTCTGCAGTACATATACTATAGAAAAAGTTGAAATTACTTCAACTTTTGATGAACATATGATACCGGCAGATTACATATATGCTCTTGGTGAAGAAGGAGATAAGAATAATCCAACAGTTATTTTAGTGCATGGTCTTGGTGGAAATCGTTATACCAATTATCCTTTAGCAGAAATGTTTTTGCAGAAAGGATATAATGTATTGACTTATGACCAGAGAAGTAGCAACGAAAATACAGCTCAATATACTACATTTGGATACTGGGAAAAATATGATTTGATTGATTTCATTGATTATGTCTATAGCCATGCACCGGAGCAAGTGATAGGAATATGGGGTACATCGTTTGGTGGAGCAACTGCAGGATTAGCAATGGGAGATAAGGATGTTGAAAACAAAGTGGATTTTCTGATTCTAGATTGTTCGGTTAGTGATATGAAATGGATGGTAGAAGAAGAAATGAGAAAGATGGATATTGGATTGCCTATATCTTACATGACATTCTGTGGCAACATTATCAACAAAATGAAATTGGGATTTAGTTATGATGATGCAAATGTATGTGACAAAATTGCAGATATTGAAATTCCGGTTTTGGTAATAAACAGTGAAGCAGATACATTAACCCCACAGTTTATGGGACAAGAAATATATGATTCAATACAAAATGAAGAAATTAAAATGATTTGGACGGTAACTGATAGTGAACATACAGAAATATGGTTAGATCACAACCAAGAATATCGAGAAAAGGTTCAAGAATTATTGAATTTTACTAAATAATAGAAATAGGGAAAGTAAACTTTCAGTCTTACGGAGAGATTGAAAGCAACAGAAGATTTATAGTTGCAGAATTGCTGAATTTGAAGTTGATGAGGAGGTACTTATGGAAAAAATATGGACAGAAATGTATGAGGCTGCTAAAGCGGTTTTGAGTGAGCGGAGAATATCAGAGTATGTTACTTGCGGGGAAGTATCAGCTGCAATTCTTTCAAAATCGGGAAAGATATACACGGGTGTTTGTATCGATACAAACTCGACACTTGGTATTTGTGCGGAAAGAAATGCTATTTTTAATATGATTACCAATGGTGAACACGAAATAGACAAGGTTCTTTGTATTCTACCTGATGGCTCAAATGGTGCTCCATGTGGTGCTTGCCGTGAACTTATGGTTCAAATTATGGCAGGGAAATACCACGATATTGAAATAATGCTTGATTATTCCACGGGTCGTACCGTAAAGTTAGGTGAGATAACTCCTGAATGGTGGATTTAGTAATTTCATTAAAGTAACAGAAAAATGAGCAAATAGATACAACGCTCAGATATGCAATGGTTAATCAAAACAATGTGAA
>ERZ779865.177-NODE-177-length-60386-cov-5.509406_pt1 | contig 60386 bp, 89 predicted proteins | sample MGYA00433088_ERZ779865 | MGnify/ENA primary metagenome ERZ779865 (study PRJEB29588, sample SAMEA2151703) | human gut metagenome | biome: human gut; feature: human-associated habitat; material: faeces | place: Denmark | collected 2008/2010 ... | reverse complement strand
CTCCTTTCAAGATTTGTACTCTTTTCGAATTAGCTCCTTCTAAAGATAGACTCTATAAATTCCTCTAAAGACAGCGTAATCTCATAAAAATCTGGCGAATAGTCAGTAACAAATACATTCAAGGAGGCGTAAACGATGCCAAAGGTGAGTAAAACTGAACGGCGTCCTCCACTTACGCCGGAAGCAAAAGAGAATCAGATGATATCGCTGGCCATGGATTGCGCTGAACGACAGATGCTGGAAGGTACTGCTTCTTCTCAGGTTATAACCCATTTTTTAAAGTTAGGTTCTGAAAGAGAACGGTTGGAAAGGGAAAAACTCGAAGAAGAGAATAAACTTTTGAGAGCTAAAACGAAAGCATTAGAAGAGAGTGCCGAGACAAAAGTTATGTATGAAGAGGTCCTTCGAGCTATGCGTGACTATAGCGGAGCAGGTGATCCAGATGAGTATTAAAACATATTCCGAACTGATTACATTTCCGACTTTCGAGGAACGGTATAAGTACCTTCGGATCGGCGGTGTAGTTGGTCAGGAAACATTCGGATTCGACAGATATTTGAATCAGCTTTTCTATAAGTCGCCGGAATGGTTGTCGGTAAGAGATCAGGTGATTTTTCGAGACAGTGGGTGCGATCTGGGGATTCCTGGGCGAGAAATCTATAGCAAAATTCTGGTTCATCATATGAATCCGATCACGAAAGAGGATATTCTCAAGCGAAGTGATTTGTTGCTGGACCCGGAATATCTGATTTGCACTGTCAAAAGAACTCATGACGCAATCCACTATGGGAATGATTCCATACTATGGAGTGATCCTGTAGAACGGAGTAGAAATGACACTTGTCCATGGAAGAGGTAAAGAGAGGTAATCTAATGAATGAGAGCATTCTGACATCGATTAAAGCGCAACTCGGCATTCAGGAAGAATATATCGTTTTCGATCCACAGCTTATCATGCATATTAATTCTGTGCTTATGGTATTAAATCAGCTTGGAGTGGGTCCTGAGGCTGGTTTCATTATTTCAGATAAAACATCTGTCTGGAGTGATTTTCTCTCATCCGACAAGAACCTCGAAGCAACGAAGTCCTATATCGGTATGAAAGTAAAGATGCTGTTTGATCCACCGACAACTTCGGTTGTAGCCGACAGTATGAATAGGATGATCAACGAATTTGAGTGGCGATTGAATGCAGAAGCAGAAAATAAATAGAGGGGGGGGGCGAATATATGGGCGATGCCGAATTTTTAGCTCATCATGGCGTCCTTGGTATGAAATGGGGAGTTCGACGATATCAGAACAGAGACGGGAGCCTCAATAGAGCCGGACAGAAAAAAGCTAAGAAAATGAAAGATCAGTATACGGAACTCACTGGGAAACAGTTAAGAAAAAATTCTGCAAAAAGAGCATCGAATTCGAAATCTAAGCAGAAAAGTATAAGCGAAATGTCTGATGATGAAATACGTACCAAAATCAACAGAATCAAACTGGAACAGGAGCTCAGGAGTCTAAGTCCGAAGAAAATTTCTCGTGGTAAAGCTTTTATAGATAAAGTAGCAAAAGATGTAGTTGCTCCGGCTGCGATAGACGTGGCCAAGCAAGTAGTGAAATCAAAGCTCACTGATGCGGCTAACCGTAATTTCGGTTTGAATGGTGATTTGAAAGTATACACTAACAATAAGAAAAAATAGGAGTAACAAGAAATGGCACTATCGAACACAGCCGTACCTAAGTATTATGGCATGTTTCGAGATGCCGTAATCCGGAGAGAGATTCCAGTCTGTGAAGAAGTATCTCTTGAGATGAACCGAATAGATCAACTCATTGACAATCCACGATACTGGTATGATAATCAGGCAGTTGAAGGATTTGTCCACTACTGCGAAAATGAGCTTACTTTAACAGATGGTAGCGATCTATACCTTCTTGACTCTTTCAAGCTGTGGGCCGAACAGATTTTTGGATGGTACTACTTTATCGAACGAAGTATTTTTGTTCCGTCAGAAACTGGTAGTGGTGGTCATTACGAGATAAGGCGGATTAAGAAGAGGTTAATTACCAAGCAATATCTGATTGTAGCCAGGGGTGCTGCAAAATCTATGTATGCATCCTGCTTGCAGAATTATGAATTGAATGTTAATACTGCAACAACGCATCAGGTTACAACAGCCCCAACTATGGCACAGGCTGAAGAGGTTATGTCGCCGATTCGAACTGCCATTACCAGAGCAAGGGGACCATTATACAAGTTCCTTACCGAAGGTTCAATCCAGAACACGACTGGTTCTAAAGCGAATCGTGTTAAACTGGCTTCAACGAAAAAAGGAATTCAGAATTTTCTTACTGGATCACTTTTAGAAGTCAGACCCATGTCCATTGATAAACTGCAGGGATTGCGTGTTAAAATTGCAACTGTTGATGAATGGCTTTCCGGTGATATACGAGAGGACGTCATCGGTGCATTGGAACAGGGTGCCGCAAAAGAGCAGAGTGGTGGCTCGAATGACGATTATCTGATAGTAGCCATCAGCTCAGAGGGAACCGTCCGTAATGGATCTGGTGACACAATCAAAATGGAATTGATGAAGATACTCAAGGGTGAGTACAATGCTCCACATACTTCCATTTGGTGGTATAAATTAGATTCCATTGATGAAGTTAACGATCCAGATAAATGGATTAAAGCAAACCCGAATCTCGGAAAGACGGTTACTTATGAAACTTATCAGCTGGATGTGGAACGAGCTGAGAACAACCCCGCAGTCCGCAATGATATTCTTGCCAAACGTTTTGGTATTCCTATGGAGGGATACACATATTACTTCACATATGAAGAAACTCTTCCGCATCGACGAAGAGAGTATTGGCAGATGCCTTGCTCTATGGGTGCGGATTTATCCCAGGGGGATGACTTCTGTTCATTTACATTTTTATTCCCGTTATCGAATGGCGCTTTCGGGATAAAAACCCGAAATTACATATCCGAGCTCACTCTGAGCAAACTTCCCACAGCAATGCGAATCAAATACAACGAATTTATGAAAGAGGGCAGTCTTATTGTTATGCCCGGAAATATTCTCGACATGATGCAGGTGTATGAAGATCTTGATAATTTCATAGCCGAAGCAGAATACGACGTTCGTTGTTTGGGGTATGACCCGTATAACGCCAGAGACTTCATGGAGAGGTGGGAACGGGAAAATGGACCGTTTGGAATTGAAAAAGTCATCCAGGGAGCTAAGACAGAATCAGTCCCGCTTGGTGAGCTGAAGAAACTGTCTGAGGAAAGAATGCTCATTTTTGATGAGGCTCTTATGTCATTTACCATGGGTAACTGCATCGCAATAGAAGACACAAATGGAAACCGTAAATTGTTGAAACGACGACACGAAGCGAAGATCGATGCTGTCGCGGCTATGATGGATGCTTTTGTCGCCTTCAAATTAAACAGAGAAGCTTTTGAATAAGGAGATTGACATGGAATTGAAAGACACAATCGAACTCATGAACAGTTCTGATTATAAAGAACGATTTAAAGCCGAGTATCTTCAGGTGAAGATCCGGTATGACAAATTACATAAGATGCTTGTTAAGTGGGATGCAGGCACTCTTAACTTCACACCGACATGTGCCAAAGCACTTTTGCTGGAGCAGAAACGGTATATGGGAGAATATATCCGTTGTTTGCAGGTAAGAGCCGAAGTAGAAGGCATTGAACTTGAGTAATATGGAGGCGAAAATATGAAAGACGACGAATTAATGCACTATGGCGTGCTGGGAATGAAATGGGGCGTTCGTAGAAACGCCAGAGTTCTGGCGGCTCATAACCGAAATTCATCTATTAAATCGATAAAAAAGCAGAGGAAAACTGGTGAGATTTCCAAATCTGAATCACGTTTGGCTGTAAAAAAAGCTAAGAAGAATTTTAAAACTGAACGCCGACAACTTGTAAAATCGGTAAACAGCAAAGATGCAGCAAAATCATTGAAGAGTAAAACAATCAGCGAAGTCAAGCACAGTACGTTGAAAAAAGGGGCACGTACAATAAATCATATACTTACAGCTGCTTCAGTCGTGACAACTGGAAGTTCTATGGCTGTTGCTGTCGGAACGGCGGCCGCGCTTGGTCCGGCTGGTGCTGCTTTCGGAACCATGGCATTGACTGCGAATGCAGTTGCTACGGTTGGTGCTATCGGTAGAAATTATCTCATAGACCATGCGATAGATTCGTTTTCTTAATTACAAGGAGATTTTATGTCATTAAATTTAAGCACTAGGCTTGCTCATGCCTGGAATGCATTCACCAGTCGTGACCCAACCCAGTATATAATCACTGGTCCGGGATATTCCTCACGTCCTGATAGGCCACGGCTTAGTAGAGGAAATGAGAAATCAATAGCAACGTCCATATTTAACAGGATTGCTCTTGACGTATCATCCGTTAATATCAAACATTGTCGATTGGATAAGAACGGACGCTATGTAGAAGATATTGATTCCGGTTTGAATAATTGCCTTAATTTAGAGGCAAACAAAGATCAGACAGGCCGGGCTTTCGTTCAGGATGTAGTGTTATCGATGCTCGATGAGGGTTGCGTAGCATTGGTTCCAGTCGAAACCACCATCGACCCGAAAAGTTCGAATTCGTACCAGATTGATTCCATGCGAACCGGAAAGATTACGGAATGGTATCCAGATATGGTAAGGGTTCGTTTGTACAATGACCGAACCGGCGAAAAAGAAGAGATTCTACTCCCTAAAAACCAGGTGGCCATTATCGAAAATCCGCTATATGCAGTGGTCAACGAATACAACTCAACCATGCAGCGTCTTATAAGAAAACTCAGTTTGCTGGATGTGACAGATGAACAAACGGCATCCGGAAAATTAGATTTGATTATACAGCTTCCGTATGTAATAAAGACGGAGACCCGGCGTGAGCAGGCTGAGCGCAGACGAAAAGATATTATTGATCAGTTGGCAGGTTCTCAGTATGGCATTGCATATACAGATGGAACAGAGAAGATTACTCAGTTAAATCGTTCACTGGAAAACAACCTGTTAAAGCAGATCGAATATCTCACTAACATGGTTTACAGTCAGCTTGGCATTACCCAGTCAGTGCTCGATGGTACGGCTGATGAAAAAACAATGCTGAATTATATGAATCGCACAGTCGAGCCAATAATTTCGGCCATTGTTGATGAATTAAAACGAAAATTTCTCACAAAGACCGCTCGGTCGCAGTTACAGTCTATTGTCTATTTCAGAGATCCATTCCGACTGGTTCCAGTCAATGATATCGCAGAAATCGCTGATAAGTTTACACGTAACGAAATCATGACCTCCAATGAGATCCGTCAGATTGTTGGTATGCAACCATCTAAAGATCCGAAGGCAGATAAGTTAGTTAACAGCAACATCAGTCAAGCTAAGCAGGACATGTCTCAGACTTCTAGCGCTACCGAAGCATATGAAGAAGGAGGATACCGTCAAAATGTTTAAATGTGATTTCAGTGGTTATGCCACCCGGAATGATTTGCTTTGCGGTGACGGCCGAACAATTCGAAAAGATGCGTTCAAAGAAAATGACGGTTGTGAAGTTCCGCTGATTTGGAATCATGAACACAATGATCCAAATGCAGTGTTAGGACATGCAATTCTCGAAAATCGGGACGATGGTGTATATGCCTACGGCGTATTCAATGACACTGAGCAGGGGCAGACTGCAAAGAAACTTGTCCAGAATGGCGATGTACGATCGCTGTCTATCTGGGCAAATCAGTTAAAACATATTGGAAAAGACGTAATCCACGGAAACATCAGAGAACTCAGTCTTGTATTGGCTGGAGCTAATCCTGGTGCCTACGTGGATTTTATTATGGCGCACAGCGCAGACGGCGAGGAAGAGCTTGAAGCATCCTGGGATGAAAACATTATGCTCTATCATTCCGCTGATGCTGAAAACAACCAGAAAGGAGATTCAAAAGTGGCAGAAGAAAAGAAAAATGAGGGAGCGAAAACTGGAGAAAAAACAATTAAGGAGATTCTTGACACCCTTAATGACGAGCAGAAAGATGCGGTAGCAGCTGTTGTAGGCATGGCTCTCGAAGAAAACGGAGTAGACGACTCTGATGACGATGATGAAGAAGAAGGAGGAAAAGTAGTGAAACATAATGTATTTGACAATAAAGATACAGACCAGGGCACTGTACTGAGTCATTCCGATGAGCAGAGAATCATCTCTATGGCTAAGCAGAGCAATGTCGGAACGTTGAAACAGGCAATGGAGATTTTCGCAGAGGAAAACTCTGACACACTTGCTCATGGTGTATTCGATGATGAAGTGGAAGCTCTGTTCCCGGAATACGAACTGCTGAAGAAAGGTGAGCCGGATACTCTCGAAAGAGATCAGACATGGATTGATTCTGTAATGTCTAAAATCCACAAATCCCCGTACAGCAGAATTCGTACTCGTCAGGCGGATGCCCGTATTGCTGAACTGAGAGCCAAAGGTTATCAGAAGAAAGGCAATTACAAAGAAGATATGGCTAAGATTAAACTTCTCAGCCGTACAACAGATCCGCAGACTGTGTACATCAAAGATCAGATGCACAGGGATGATGTCGTAGATATCACAGATTTCGATGTAGTTGCTTACCAGTGGAAGATGATGAGGCATGTTCTGAATGAAGAACTTGCCATGGCAGCACTTGTTGGAGATGGGCGTGAAGACGGCGATCCAGACAAAATTCATGAGGATCATATTCGCTCTATCTGGCACGATGATGATCTGTATTGCGTCCATCAGGATGTTGATTTCGAAGCAGCCAAAACAAAACTGCAGGGTACAAATACTGGTGCAAACTTCAGCGAGAACTATATCAAAGCGGAAGCCATGATCGAGGCGGCACTGTATTCCAGAGAGAAATTCAAAGGCACAGGTACACCGGATCTGTATTGCACACCGCATCTGCTTAACGTGATGCTTCTGGCCAGAGATCTCAATGGTCGTCGCATCTACGATTCCAAAGCCGATCTTGCTGCAGCACTTAATGTTGCATCTATCCAGACCGTTGAGCAGTTTGAGGGACTTGAGCGAACATCTTCCAGTGGAAAGAGAAAACTGCTCGGCCTGTTTGTAAATCTGGCAGACTATCAGTTCGGTTCCACCAGAGGTGGTGAAGTTACCAAGTTCGAAGATTTCGACATGGACTTCAACCGCTACAAATACATGCTGGAGACAAGACTCTCCGGTGCGCTCACTCAGGTATATTCTGCTATCGCTCTTGAGGAGCCGGTAGCCTAAATCGCATAAGGAGGATAAGCCATGATCGAAAAAATTCGTCCAGTCGCTGACGACGTGAATGTCGCAGTGAGAAAAGTTTATGGAAAAGCAACCGATGTTTATGCATATTACGATTCTGCTTGTAAGAACAAAGTAACTTGTGCCGATCTGCAGGATGCGTATATCAAAGGACTCATGATTGATGTTGCAGGAACATTATATAAGCCAATCAGCTGCGCTGTTGCCGTAAATGTGGCGACTGTTACATATGTGACGACAGATTCTGCTACAGCCACAACAGCCAAACTTGCGACAGTTAAATCTGACAAATGATCAAGGAGTGATTCGATATGAGTAAATGGTTCGGCAAGATAGGATTCGCTCTTCCGGTAAGGGAAATTGAGCCTGGGGTATGGGATAACCCTGTTGAAGAGCATGAGTATTATGGCGACATGACGAGCAATCGCTGGAAACGTCAGAGCTCAGGTGAGATCAATGATAATCTCAACCTTGCGAATGTTCTGAGCATCTTGGCCGACCCATTTGCTTTCGAGAATCATTCTTGTATAGCATATGTTGATATCCTGGGGACGAAATGGAAAGTAACTGATGTTGAACTCCAATATCCCAGGATGGTCTTATCTATAGGAGGTATTTGGAATGGGAACTCGCCTGGAGCTACAGAATAAGTTGGAAGAACTGCTTGGTTCCAGGCATGTTTATTTCCAACCACCTGAATCAGTCAAAATGGAATACCCAGCGATTAAGTATTCTATGACAAGTATAAAAAAAGACAAAGCTGATAACACAGCTTACTTACTTACCAAAAAATACAGCGTGGTAGTGATCGATAAGAAACCTGATAATCAAGTTATCTCTAAATTGTTGATGATTCCATATTGTGCTTATGATACGTCATATAAATCCGAGAATCTCTACCACGATGTATTAACACTATATTTCTAAGGAGGAAGAAGAAATGTCCAAACTTGTATGGGATGAAGTCGGTAAAAGACTTTACGAAACCGGTGTTAGCAAGGGCGTTTTATATCCGCAGTCTAATGGCACATATCCGAAAGGTGTTGCCTGGAGCGGACTTACAGCAGTAAATGAGGCTCCGGAAGGCGCTGAGGCAAACCCCATGTATGCTGACAACATTAAGTATCTCAATATTCTGTCCGCAGAAGAGTTTAAAGCCACTATCGAAGCGTATACATATCCCGATGAATTTAAACCGTGCATTGGCGCAGAGGAGCTTGTCGAAGGAGTATCTCTTGGTCAGCAGGATCACGTTCCGTTTGGTTTCTCTTATCAGACAATCATCGGCAATGATACTGAAAACAATTCTCATGGTTATAAGATTCATGTTGTATACGGTTGCTTAGCTGCGCCATCTGCAGCTGACTATCAGTCGGTTAACGACAGTCCGGAAGCAGCGACTATGTCTTGGGAAATTTCCACAACACCTGTATCAGTAGCTGGATTTAAGCCTACAGCAACTCTGGTGTTCGATTCCACCAAACTTAGCGAAAAGAAGATGGCTGCCATTGAGAAAGTTCTGTATGGTGACGCAGACACTGAAGCACGTCTTCCGTTACCGGATGAAGTAAAAACTATCATTACTGCAGTAACAGAGTAAAATGAAATCGTTTTAGAGGCCCAACATACAGGGCCTCTTTTTTTAATGTGAAAGGAGAAAGAATATGTTTAAGAAAACCATTACATATGAAGACTACAACGGAGTAAAGAGGACCGAAGACTTTCATTTCCACTTCAGCAAAGCCGAGATCATCGAAATGCAGCTGAGTACAGCCGGTGGTCTGGATGCTACCATCAAAAGAATTGTAGCAGCAAATAATGAGCCTGAGATCATCAAGTATTTCAAAGATCTGGTTCTCAAAGCATATGGCGAAAAGAGTGCCGATGGGCGAAGATTTATGAAGAGTCCGGAGATCTCCAGAGCTTTCGCTGAGACTGAGGCATATTCGGTTCTGTTTATGGAATTGGCAACAGATGCAAAAGCCGCCGCAGAGTTTGTTAACGGTTTATTACCGGCTGATGTCAGAAAGCAGGCCAAAGTCGAGGCTGACAAAATCGTAGCAGGCCAGTTTCCGGAGGCGTAACAAAGAAGAAAACTATGGAGGGATAAGAGATGCTTGAGATAACAGTTCCGGCACAAGAAGTGTGGGATGATGAAAAAGAAGAATTCGTATTCTCGTCAGCTTTCAAAGAATGGCATTTACAATTAGAACATTCTCTTGTCTCTCTGTCAAAATGGGAACGTAAATGGCATAAACCATTCTTCAGTAAGAGAGACAAAACGTTACCCGAAATCATAGATTACATCAAATGCATGACTATCACTAAGAATGTTCCGTCCGAGGTGTATGATCGCATTTCTAAAAGTCAAACTCTGATTGATCAGATATCAGCTTATATAGACGACCCGATGACAGCTACCACTTTTCGCAATGATCCATCAAAACGAGGAAGCCGCGAGGGCATAACAGCAGAGCTGATTTATTATTGGATGATTTCACAAGGCATTCCAGTGGAGTTTGAAAAGTGGCATATAAACAGCTTATTGACTTTAATCAGAGTTTGCAATGTTAAAAATTCACCAGGTAAAAAAATGAGTGCAGCTGATATTACAAGACGTAACGAAGCACTGAATAAAGCTCGTCGAGCAAAACATCATTCAAAGGGGTGATCGAATGAAAAAAGGAATTGATATTAGTTATCATCAGGGATCGATCAATTTCGCGCAAGTCAAAAAAGCAGGAATCGATTTCGCCATCTTACGATCAAGCTATCGCAAGACAACTGATACTCGATTTTTCGAATACGCGAAAAAATGTAAATCTGCGAAACTTCCTATTAAGGGGGTTTATCATTTCATCTATGCGCTTAGTGAAACACAGGCGTTGGCTGAAGCTCAGTTTTGTATTTCTCAGGTCAAAAAAGCAGGTCTCGGAAAAGACATCTATATTTTTGCTGACTTCGAGTATGACACTGTCAATAAAGCCAAGAAAGCTGGAGTCACTTTAGGGAAGGCAGAATGTAATAGGTTCACCGAGATTTTCTGTAGCTATGTGAAATCTCAGGGATACAAAACAGGTATTTACACCAACATTGATTATTATAAGGACTGGTATTCGAAGAGCTTACTCTCAAAGTATCCGGTTTGGCTCGCAGATTATGAGGGCGGCCCAGATTTCGCTTGCATTATCCAGCAGTTTACAAGCTCCGGTCGAGTAGCTGGAATTAGCGGGGATGTAGACATGAATCACTGGTATGGTGAGTCCACAGGCTCTGTCAAAGTTCGTTCACGACAGGCAGTAGTAGATCTCATTTGTTCTTGGGAAGGTCTGAACGAAGCCGATGGTTCTTATAAGAAAATCGTGGATATTTACAATTCATATACCGGTTCATTTCCGCGCGGTGTAAAGATGCAGTATGGATGGGCTTGGTGTGCTTGTACGTGGTCAGCAACAGCGATTAAGCTCGGCTATACAGACATTATGCCGATTGAAATCGGATGCGAAGAGCTCATTAACCGGGCAAAGAAAATGGGTTGTTGGGTAGAAGCAGACGGTTATGTAGCAAACATCGGCGACGCTGTTTTATACGACTGGAACGATAACGGAGTTGGTGACTGTACCGGTTATGTCGATCATATCGGAATCATCATCGAGGTGAATAAATCTCAGGGTTATTTCATCGTAATGGAAGGCAACTACAAGGATTCAGTCCGTAGACGCAAACTTTCCATCAATGGTCGATATATCCGAGGCTTCGTTACTCCGAAATACACCGACAATGTTATATCGTACGTCCCGCCGACAAAGACGGACGCATCAGTGAAATCTGAAAGGAGCGGTTACATGTTTAATCCAGAAGTTGTAAAACTTGGTAGCGAAGGAACTTCCGTTCTTTTAGCACAGGAAATCTTCAGAGCCAGAGGTTTTAAAGGAAAAGATGGAAAAGAACTTAGCCTTGACAGAAAGGCAGGTACAAACACTGTTTATGCTATCAAACAGTACCAGAAGTCCAGAGGGCTCACTGTAGATGGCATTTGCGGTACAAATACATGGAAAGATCTTATCGCGATTTAACGAGGTAACGCATGATTGAATTCAGACAAAAGGGAGATTTCTCAAAACTCTCGAGATATCTCGAAAGAGTTAAGGAAGCGGCTAAAATCGGCGACCTGGATAAGTATGGGCGAGCTGGCGTAGCCGCCCTTTCGTCTGCAACGCCGACTGATACCGGTAAGACTGCCGCTTCATGGACATACGTGATAAAACGTCAAAATGGATCTGTATCCATAGAATTTCATAACACCAATGTTAACAAAGGAGTTCCAATCGCTATTATTTTGCAGTATGGACATGCGACTGGCACCGGAGGCTGGGTAGAAGGAAGAGATTACATCAATCCCGCTATCCAGCCTATTTTTGACCAAATTGCTGAAAGCGCATGGAAGGAGGTTACTAAGAAATGAGTGAAACTATAGATAGCAAAGTCGTCGAAATGCGGTTTGACAATAAGGACTTCGAGGCAAATACTCGAACCACAATGTCAACCCTCGATAAGCTTAAAGCAAAACTTCATTTTCCAGGAGCTTCCAAAGGTCTTGAAGAAATAGGGCAGACTGCTAAGAGAGTCGATTTCTCCGGCATGAGCAGTGGGATTCAAACTATTCAGATGAAATTTTCCGCCCTACAGGTAATGGGTATCACCGCACTACAGAATATTACCAATGCCGCGATATCCGCTGGTAAACAGCTTACTGATGCCATTACGATTGATCCGGTGAAAGATGGATTTGCTGAGTATGAAACCCAGATGAATTCAGTTCAAACCATTCTGGCGAACACCCAGAAAGAGGGTACGAATGTTCAGACTGTCAATAAAGCTTTGGATGAATTGAATACATATGCTGATAAAACCATCTACAATTTTACCGAAATGACCCGTAACATTGGTACATTCACCGCAGCTGGTGTAAAACTGGACGCTTCGGTATCGGCAATCAAGGGTATTGCCAATCTTGCAGCCGTATCCGGTTCGAATTCTCAGCAGGCCTCTACGGCAATGTATCAGTTATCTCAGGCTTTGGCTGCCGGCAAAGTTCAACTCATGGACTGGAATTCAGTCGTTAATGCCGGAATGGGCGGTCAGGTATTTCAGGACGCTCTTATTCGAACCTCCGAGCATTTACAAACTGGCGCGAAGGCAGCAATCGAAGCCAAAGGATCGTTTAGAGAGTCGTTGCAGGATGAATGGCTTACGACAGAAGTGCTTACTCAGACGCTTGATCAGTTTGCTACAGCAGCTGATACTCAGGAAGAATATAATGCGGCTGTTAAAAAGTTCGTTGATCAGGGATACACCCAGGAACAGGCGAAAGAGATGGCTGACATGGCGAAAACAGCAGGTGACGCAGCCACTAAAGTTAAAACTTTTTCTCAGCTCATAGATACTCTGAAAGAGGCGTTAGGCTCCGGATGGACAAAAACCTGGCAGCTTATCATAGGTGACTTTGACGAAGCCAAAGAAGTTTGGACCAAAGTGAGTGATGTACTCGGCGGTTTCATTAATAAAGCTTCCGATGCTCGTAACGCTATTGTGGAAGCAGCCATGGGCAATCCGTATAGGGACCTTGCTAAAAATATTCAGAAAGTAACAAGCGCCACAAGTGACTACAAAGACATTGTTGACTCCGTTATCAAAGGCGATTACGGGAATGGTCAGCCTAGATTCGATAAGCTTACTGCTGAAGGTCATGACTGGGCAAGAGTCCAGAATCTGGTTAATGAGCGGCTTGGATGTTCCTTCCGATACACCGAAGAACTCACCACTTCACAGGAAGACCTTAATAAAGAGCAGGCAAAGACAATCGATCAAATCCTCAAAATGTCAGACGAGGAGTTAAAGAAAAATGGCCTCACGAAAGAAGACGTGAAGGCTCTTAAAGAACTTCAGAAACAGTCCGAAAAGACAGGAATACCCATCAATGATCTCATCAATGATATGGATAAATTGAGTGGTAAAGAATTGCTTCACGGCTCTGTATCTAACATGGGAAACGCATTAATCAATCTCTTCACCGAAATACATAATGCTTGGCAGAAAGTGTTTGATCCAGTTTCGGCAATGACGTTATATAACATCATCGCAAGTATGCATGGAGTCACTTCGAAATTCCTGAAATTCACCAAAGATAACGGTGATGAGCTTACTAGGACATTGGCTGGCGTATTTGCGGCTCTTGATATTATCAGACAGTGCTTAGGCGGATCGCTCAAATTTTCGATTAAAGCCATCAATGCAGTTCTCAGTGTATTCGGTATGAATACGTTGGATCTCACTGCAGATTTGGGCGATTTGCTTGTGAAATTTGATAAATGGTTGAAGAAAACCGATCCGTTTACGCAGGGATTTACGAAAGTTGGAGAAGGAATAAAATACGTAGTTGAGCAGTTTAGGAAACTCAAGAAATATCTTGATACAATTCCAGAATTTCAGGCATTTACAGCAGAGTTGGACAGCTTTAAGAAATCCTTAAAAGGATTATCATTCGAAGATGTGCTGAAGCGTTTTGAAAAATTTATATCATATCTTGAGGATAAACTCCCAAAAGGAATGAAAAGCGTTGGAAAAAATGTTATTTCCGGATTTAAAAATGGATTGTCTTCAGGTAAAACAGAGATACCCAAAATTCTTTCAAACATTGGTGTAAGGCTTCTCAAAGCGATTAAGAAAGTGCTGGGTATTCATTCTCCTTCGAAAGAGATGGAGAAAGTTGGCGAGTACACTCTTTCAGGTTTTTGGAACGGCCTTACGGCTGGAAAAGATAAAATTGTTGATTTCTTTAAGAATCTTGGCACTGATATGCTTAATGAGTTGCAGAACATAGACTGGAATAACATTGTCACAGGTGGAATCGGGGTAGGCCTCGTATGGGGACTTAAAAAACTTTACGATATTGCGGATAAAGCGCTTAGTCCGGCAGAAGGAATCGGGAAAGTGTTATCCGGAGTAGGTGAAGTTGTTGATGGATCTGCAAAGAAAATCCCCAAAATTCTTGATAATGCTTCCAAAGTGGTAAAAAGCTTCTCCAAAGTTCTGAAAGCGAAAGCGTTCAAAACGCGTATGGAGGGCGTGAAAGATTTAGCTATTTCCATTGCTATTTTAGCTGGATCGCTATGGGTGTTATCAACAATAGATACAGACGCACTTCACAACGCGGAAGAAGCTATGCTTATTCTTGGTGGAACTTTAGCTGTCATGACATGGGTTATGGATAAGCTTTCATCAGCGTCTGCATCTGTTGGAAAAGATGGCGTTCAGATCAATGGATTGAAAACTGGATTAGCTGGTCTTGGTATAGCAGTATTACTTATGGCTGAGTCGGTTAAGATTCTCGGAAAACTGAACGCGGATGAAATAAATCAGGGAATGAAATGCGCAGGCCTTCTGTTGCTTGGAATCACTGGTATTTTATTCATGTATGGAGAACTTGTAAAAGGCGAAGCTGCCAAGAACATTGATAAAGCTGGAAAAATGATAAGTAAGATTGGCAAAACCATGTTGCTTATAGTAGGTGTCATCAAGTTATTCAGCATGTTATCCCCAGACGAAGTTGGGAATGGTCTTGATTTCGCAGGCGTATTCTTAGGGTTTGTTATTGCATATTTAGCTATACCGAATCTAGCCGGAGACAAAATAGATTCCGTTGGTAAAATGGTAAAATCCATTGTCGTTTCCATGGGTCTTATGGTTGGAGTAGTGAAACTAGCAAGTAAGTTAAACGAAAATGATGCAAAAAAAGGCGTTGCGTTTGCAGGTGCATTCCTCGGTTTCGTGACTATTTTGGAAATCATTGCCAAATTTTTAGGTGGAAACATAATCGACGGCTTGAGTAAATTATTATTATCCGTGTCTGTTTCAATGTTACTTATGGTTGGAGTCGCAAAACTTGCTGGACAGCTTAGTCTTGATGAAATGGGCAAAGCCGGACTTTTCGCTCTTGGTTTTTTAGGTTTTGTTGCCGCACTAAGAGCTATAACCACTTTTCTTAAAGGTGGTGATATGACAAAACTTGCTGGAACACTGCTTGCTCTTTCTGTGTCCATAGGTATTCTTGCCGGAATAGCAGTATTGCTCGGTTTTGTAGACCCAGATAATCTGAAAAGAGGAGTTATCGCCGTTGGTATTCTCGGGGCAATCATGACCGGGATGATCTGGGCGACCAGAGGGGCTAATGATGTTAAAGGCAATATCATCGCTATGACAGTAGCTATTGGCGTGATGGCGGCCGCAGTAGCAGCTTTATCCATGATTGATTCAACAAAACTCGCCATTGCGACAGCATGTTTAGGATCTCTCATGGGTATGTTTGCGCTCATGGAGTTAGCTGGAAGTAAAGCAAAAGGATCTATCGCCACAATAGCCACAATGGTTATAGCAGTTGCCGCACTTGCCGGAATCTTAGGAGTGATGTCAGCTCTCCAAGTTGAAAATGCTTTGCCAAATGCCTTAGCGTTATCGGCTTTACTTTTGTCGCTATCTGTATCTATGGCGATTATTGGTAAAGTTGGGACAATAAGTGCTAAAGCATTGATTTCTGTCGGAGTTATGACACTGGTAGTAGCAGCACTTGCCGGAATACTATATCTAATACGAGATTTAAACCCGGAGTCTTCTATTGGAAATGCGGAAGCATTGTCTATACTACTTTTATCACTATCTGCGTCTTGCGGTATTTTAGCGGCTGTGGGGTTGACTGGCAATGCTGGCTTTAAGGGCATTGAAATTTTAGCAGTATTGATAGCCGCAGTCGGAGCTATCGTAGTTGCTATTGGTGCATTATTTGAAAAAGTTCCCGCGTTGGAAGGTTTCTTGGATAAGGGCATTCCGATACTGCAGAAGATAGGTTATGCGTTGGGATCATTCCTCGGAAATATTGTAGGAGGATTCACAGAAGGAGCTACATCAGGACTCCCCGGAGTGGGTAAAAACCTCTCCGATTTCATGAAGAACGCTCAGCCATTTATTGACGGAGCAAAGGGAATCGATTCATCAGTCACGACAGGTATTACTTCCTTATGCAAAGCAATCCTTGCTCTGACCGGAACTGATTTTCTTAATGCGATAGCATCTGTCTTTTCCATGGGAAATGTCTCTTTCGTCAAAATGGGTGAGCAGCTTAAACCATTTGGCGAAGCATTATCTGATTATGCACAGAGTGTAAAAGGAATTAATGTAGAAGATATTCAGGCATCTGCAAAAGCAGCAAAAGCTTTAGTTTCATTGAATGATGCGCTTCCGAAGAGTGGTGGTTTTCTTGGTAAGTTGCTGGGAAATAGCGATTTGGCAAATCTTGGCAATCAGCTTAAACCATTCGGTGAGGCATTATCGGGATATTCGAATTCAGTAACAAATGTGAATCCGGATAAAGTGGCTAATGCGTCAACAGCCGTTAAAAGTCTTGTCGAAGCTATCAATGCTACGGATTCGGTGAAAGCGACAGGTATAAGCACTTTCGTACAAGCTGTCGACACACTTGCTGAAACTAACATCAGTGGATTTGTGTCCGCATTCAAAGGCTCTTCATCAAAGGTTAAGAATATCGGAAGCACATTGACATCCGCTCTTGCCAGTGGCGTGAAATCGAAATCCAACACACTTTCGGCTACAGCATCAAACATAGCTGAATCTATGAAAAACTCTATCGCTTCAAAAGATAAAGAGTTTCAGAAGGTCGGCGTAGCATTAATCTCGGCTCTTGCAATAGGCATTCAGGCTCAGGCTAATCAGGCAGTTAACGCGGCAAACTATGTTGGAGCATCTGCAGCGAACGGTTCTGGTCAGGCTTACACCAGCTTCTATATGAATGGAATTAACCTCGGAAGAGGGTTGGTAATCGGTATGAATGCAATGCAGAATGCGGCATATAATTCCGGTTACGCGCTCGGTCAGGCTGCAGTTAGAGGCGAAAAAGATGGACAGAAATCTCATTCACCTTCTAAACTCACCATTCAGGCAGGTAAATGGCTTGGCGAAGGTCTGATTATCGGTATGAGTTCTATGGAGTCGAAAACTTATAATGCTGGTAAGAGTATGGGCGAAACAGCGTTTGATTCAATTCGTAGTGCTCTTTCTGGAATAAACAATCTTATTGATTCGGATATGGATGTGACACCAACTATTCGACCGGTATTGGATCTCACAAATGTAAAAACAGGAGCTGGGAAACTCAACGGATTATTTACTGACCCAGCGTTTACCCCGCTGGCAAATCTCAGAGCAATCGGTAATATATCAGCACGCAACAATCAAAATGGAAATTCCGACGAAGTGGTCAGAGCAATTAACCGACTCGGTAAGAGTCTTAATAATGTCGGAAACACATATAACAGCATCAACGGCGTTACTTATGATAACGGAAGTGAAGTTTCAAAGGCAGTCGAGACACTTGTTAGAGCAGTTACAGTTGGAGGGAGGCGATAATCATGGCTGACGATTTTACCGATGGAAGTTCCACGGCTACTGTAAATCTATCTGCCAGTGTAAATGTCACGAAAATGGGGCTTCAGAAAGGCACTGATCGAACTGTTTATGTAGAGTGGCAGTGGAGCGGCGCCACCGGAACAAAGGAATACCGGGTTATCTGGTATTACTATACAGGCAACGGTGTGGCATTTGTTGGCGATGATTCTACTACGACTCGATTGCAGAGTACGTATACCGCGCCATCAAATGCGGTTACGGTAAAGGTTAAAATCAAACCTATATCGACAACTAGGAAGGTTAATGGAAATGATTGTTTATGGTGGACTGCAAAATGGTCCACCCTTAAAAGTTATTCATTTTCAAATAATCCGCCTTCCACTCCATCTGCGCCGACAGTGACTATTGATAAGCAAAAGCTTACTGCGAAACTTAGTAATCTAAGTGTCAACGGTACCCAGATTGAATTTTACGTCGTGAAAAACGATAAAAGTAAATATAAATCCGGAAAAGCCGCAATAAAAACAACTTCTGCATCATGGTCCTGTACTGTAGCCACTGGAGCAGAGTATAAAGTAAAATGCCGAGCTTGGAGAGGAAAAGTTCATGGTGAATGGTCGGAGTATTCCTCAAATGCATCTTCTATACCATCTGCTCCAGCTGGCATAAAAACGCTGAAAGCTTTATCAAGCACAGGGGTATATCTCAGTTGGGATAGTGTATACAAATGTACGAAATACGAAGTACAATATGTCACTGATAAAACATACTTTGCAAGCAATCCGGATCAGGTACACACGCGGACTGTTGAGGGTGTCACCCATACGGAGATAACCGGATTGGACACGGGATACCAATACTTTTTCCGAGTGCGAGCTTATAACAGTAATGATCAGACATCCGGTTGGACTGCTGTTAAGTCCCTAAAGCTTGGAAAAACGCCAGCCGCTCCAACAACATGGTCGTCTACTACAACTGCTATGGTTGGTGAATCGGTTACCTTATATTGGGTACACAATTCTGAGGACAATTCGAGTCAGACCTCAGCTGAGTTGGAGACGATTATAAACGGAGTAAGTAACATTGAGACAATAAAAAATACTAAAACAGGCGATGATATCGATGATACCAGTTATAAAATTTTAAGTACCTCCGCATATTCTGAGGGTACAAAAATTTTATGGAGAGTACGAACGGCTGGTGTTACCGGCACATATGGCGACTGGTCGGTACAGAGAACCGTTGACGTATATGCTGTTCCGACACTTCAGCTCAATGTGACTGATTCGACTGATTCGGAACTTACGACCTTAGAGAATTTTCCATTTTATGTAAAAGGTGAAGCCGGTCCGAACACACAGAAAGTATTGGGCTATCATCTGTCCATTATATCCACACAGTCTTACAGCACCAGTGATAGGACAGGTACAGACACCATTGTCAGTCGTGGTGAGGAAGTATATTCTAAATTTTTCGATACAGATCAGGATCTCTTGGTTGAATTATCTGCTGGTAATATCGATCTTGAGAATAACATTACCTATAAAGTTGTATGTACCGTATCGCTGGATTCAGGACTCACTGCTACTGATGAGACAGAATTTGATGTATCATGGACAGATCAGATATATGGGGTAAACGCCAATATCGAGTATGATCCGGATACGTATTCTTGTCATATAAGACCGTATTGTGTAGACAGTGGCAATAATCTTGTGTCGGGTGTAAGTATGGCTGTATATCGAAGAGAATACAATGGAGAACTACTTGAGATTGCAAGTGGTTTGGATAATTCTGAAAGTACATTTGTTACAGACCCACACCCAGCACTCGATTATGCCCGTTATCGAATCGTGGCCATAAGCGATAGCACCGGAGCTGTGAGCTATTACGATATGCCTGGTTACCCCATTCATGAAGTTGGAGTTATTATTCAGTGGAACGAAACATGGGATAATTTGGTTGTATCTGACGCAAATGAAGCTGACATACCGGAAGAGCCATTATGGTCCGGTTCGTTAGTAAGACTTCCATATAATATCGATGTGTCAGACAAAAACGGTGTCGATGTGTCGATTGTCGAATACATTGGGCGGAAACGCCCGGTTTCTTATTACGGCACTCAGCTTGGAGAGACATCATCGTGGAGTGTTGAAATTCCCCGAGATGATGTTGAAACATTATACGCCCTGAGACGATTGGCAATATACAGTGGGGACGTATATGTCAGAGAACCGTCGGGAACCGGATATTGGGCCAACATTGCAGTTTCGATCAGTCAGACACATTGTGAGGTTAAGATACCTGTGTCATTTGATATAACAAGGGTAGAAGGAGGAATTTAACATGCCGGATTGGACCAAGTCCATGGAGCAGACTTTTGAGTATTATGTCGTGGACCCTGGGACCTGGTGTGATAAATCCCAGATAACTGATGTGATACAGAGTAATATCGAACGGGACGCAGATGCCGAAACACTTGGCTCTGCGTCTTTTGACGTAAGTAGTGTGTTAGGAGAATGCTACGTCAGAGTATACCTTATAACGATTCAAAATGGAATAAGAGAGAAGTTTCCGATGGGTACTTTTCTGATTCAGACCCCGAAATCAAATTTTGATGGTCGCTATCAGAAAGTGTCCATTGATGCTTATACGCCGTTATTGGAGTTGAAGGAAGGACTACCTCCTTTGGGATATTCAATTCTCAAGGGCGGAAATGTTATGAATAACGCTTACAAGATCGTGAGAGATAACATACGAGCGCCAGTTACCGAGACAGTAACCAGCGATAAGCTCTATAGTGATTTTGTAGCTAACACCAGCGATACGTGGTTAACCTATACAAAAGATCTACTATCAAATGCAAAACATAATATCGGACTTGATGAATTAGGCCGTGTCCTTTTCCTTCCGGATCAGGATGCGGCTTCTTTACAACCTGTTTGGACATATACCGATGATAATAGTTCAATACTATATCCGGACATGAGTATCGAACATGATATTTACGGAATCCCGAATGTGGTCGAAGTTTATTTCTCAGGAAGCCACGATAACTATTTCGCAAGAGTTGTTAATGATGATCCAAACAGTCCCACTTCTACGGTTAACCGTGGACGAGAAATTGTTCATAGAGAGACCGATCCACAATTCTCTGGCGAGCCTACCGATCAGCAGGTCAAAGACTACGCCACATCTTTATTATCACAACTTTCCTCTGTTGAATACACAATTTCATATTCGCATGGATATTGTCCGGTACGTTTGTACGATTGTGTGCGCCTGAACTATGAACGTGCTGGTCTGATTGATGTTAAAGCGAAAGTTATAAGACAGTCAATCGAATGCAAACCAGGTTGTAAAGTCACGGAAACGGCCGTATTCACGACAAACTTATGGAGGTGAGTTGAATGGCGTTATCTAAAAATCTGATTTCGCAGTTCGTGAAAGTCACGAGCAATAACACAAAACAGACAGAAGATACATATCTTTATGGTACGATTGTGGAATATGGTGGATCTCAATACGTAAGATTGGACGGATCAGATTTACTTACTCCATATACCTCTACGGTAGTCGTGAAGACGGGAGAGAGAGTTCGGGTATCAGTAGGAAGGCATACTGCTACAGTTACGGGCAATGTATCCAGTCCGGCTGCGAGAAATGATGATGTTATCGATCTTAGCGAAAGAGTTGGAAATTTCGATACACTTATTGCAGATAAGGCAACCATAAAAGACCTGGAAGCGCAAAAAGCACGAATTGATGAACTTACAGCGGATAATGTTACTATTAACAATCAGCTTACCGCTAATTCCGCTGACATCAAGGATCTTAAAGCAGGAAACGTCACAATTACAGGACGCCTTGATACAACTGAGGCCAACATTAAAAATCTCACGGCTGATAACGTTACAATCACGGGTCGGCTTGATGCCAATGAAGTGGATATTAAAACCCTTACAGCAGAATCGGCAAACATCAAGGAGTTGGTGGCCGGTAAAGCAGATATTGGGGATTTGAATGCTGCCACAGGACGAATCGATTCACTTGAAACGAAGCAGATACATACTGATGAGATAGTTGCTAAAAAAGCAGATATTGATCTTGCAAATGTAAATAACGCCTGGATTCAAAATGGAGTTATCAAAGATGGTTCTATAGGATCAGCGACCATACATGATGGTGCGATTACCAATGTTAAAATTGCCGACGCAACAATCGAAGCGGCTAAGATCAAATCTATCAACGCCGACACCATAACTGCCGGTACAATAAAAACAGATCGCCTTATAATTACTGGCCCAGACGGAGAAGACTCTATCGTAAAAGCGATAAATGTAGCGAATGGGGTTTCCGAGGCCGAAGTAAATAGTCAGAAAATTCAGGCGGCATCGATTGATGTTGTGGATTTATCAGCTTTTAAAGCCAAGATCGCTGGGTTCGATATGAGCGGAAATGCAATCTATAGCGGTAAAGAATCCATAAAAGACCCGACGAGCGGCATTTACATTTCTACAACTGGTGTCGGCATGGGCGATGGTTCGTTGACCGACAAAAACGAAGCGCCTTTGCAGGCTTATGCAGATGGCAGCTTTAAGCTTGTTGGTAAGAATTCATCATTTGATTTCAATACCGTAACTGGCGAGATGAACCTTGAAGTCACGAATTTGAAGATATCCTCAAAGGTGGTTGCCACAAAAGATGATGTAGCCGAAGTTGAAAATAAAGTTACCACGCTTCTTAGGATAGAATCGTCAAAAGGTACCGCTTTTAAGAATGATGACACGTCGACTGTTTTATCCGTTGTTTTATATCATGGAAATGATCAAATTACGGATTCTTCTACCATGAAGAGAACATTTGGGGCCGATGCATATTTACAGTGGAGATCACAGAATACTGACGATAATTCTTTTACAGCAATACAGAGTAGCGATTCGAGACTTGGTGATGACGGTTTCACATTGACACCATCACAGGAAGATATGAGTGTAAAGGTTACCTTTAAATGTGAACTGGTAGTATAAAGGAGGTGTTTTTATGGATGAGAATATCTTATTGATAAATCTCGTTATTGATGAACGGCTGAGGACTATCACAATACCGAATAACGGTGCTGTTTTTGGCGTTGTTGGTGATATTGAAGTCAATCGTGTTAGGTTTACAATGCCGAGATATTACAGTGGATTTGATATGTCGGAGTTTACCGCCAGAGTGAATTATGTAAATGCCAATAATGTTGGAAATTATTATGTAGCTGACGATATGGCCTGGAGCGCCTTGGGGCGCAGCAAACGCAACTATCATATATGATTACACTAATAAAGAGGAGAATTAATATGATTGTTAAAAAACTATATCGGTATAAAAGAGCGGATGGCGGTGTCACAATATCCCCAATTAAACCTGATAACACAGATTATAAAATTACTCATCGTCTGATAGCTGATACTGGAATGGAACTTGTGAGAAATGATATTCATGCCATTTGTGTTGATACTGATGATATCGAAGGCTGGATTGAAATAGAAAAAGTTCAAGAGGACGATGTTAAAGAAGATAAGGAGGCATAATGGCAGTAATATCGTCTGATCAAATTACATTAGTTAATGTTTCTGACGCTTATTCAGTTACCCTTTCCAGAGAGTCTTATATTTTTATAGGTAACGCGGATGAAGTTCCAGCTGGTAAAAAATGCACAACGGAAGTAACGGCATACCGTGGCAAAGATCAATGCTCTGCAATTACGATTACAGAAAAACAGATTACGTGTCCCACAGGTATTAGTGCGACGGTTTCTGGTAATGGCACGTCGAAAGTGACAGTTACTTTTACAACAACTGCCACTATTACACTGCCATGTGAAGCATCCATCCCCATTACTGTTGAAGGCAATAACTTCACAAAACAATTCACATTTTCATGGATTCAGGACCCAGAAGAATTGAAAAGCCGATTGTCAAAGGCTGAAACCAGCATCTCGAATAACGCAGATGCAATCAAGCTCAAAGCTTCACAAGAAGATGTAACAAAATTATCTGATGACTATAAACTTTACACCAAAAACACTACTGAATTTATTCAGACAGCGAAAGGATGGCAGTTGAACTGGGCGAAATTGATAAGTACAGATAACGCTGATGTAGAGAATCATCAGGATTATATCACTTTTGATAACGGTGATATTATTCTGGGAGAGTCTTCCAGTGATCTGAAGGTTAAAATTGCCAATGATTCAATTCAGTTTAAAGGCACCAGTAAAACAGAGGTAACTCCCGATAAAGATGCCACTGCTTGGATTACCGGTAAGACATTCCATATTTCCAATGGTGAAATTAAAGAGAGTTTGAAATTTGGCAATATTCTTATGAAGCCGACATCAAGTGGAAATTTAGCCATTGGCGATTATGCCGAGTTTGGTTCGACAGTAAGAATAGGAAATCCGAGTAGTCGATATACTCGAATAAATGGTAATGGTCTAATGGTCAATAACGAAAACACCGTTATAGCCCAAATTGGTTACGGAACAGCTGGAGATCCGAATGGCGGTAATTCAGTTTATGCGTTTTATACTTTTGGTGAAAGAAAAATTGGTACCTCATCCGGTGGATACTCGCTTATTGAGGGACGCAATAATGCCGCAACTGGTTTTTGTGCCCATGCTGAAGGTTGGAATAGTGTAGCAAGCGGAACTGGTTCTCATGCTGAAGGTGGTAGTACGGCAAGTGGGTCTTATTCCCATGCTGAGGGTAGTAGTGCAAAAGCAAGCGAATCGTATGCTCACGCGGAAGGTACTGGATCAGTTGCTAGCGGGCAACAGGCCCACGCCGAAGGTTGGAATAGCGTAGCAAGCGGACTATCGTCTCATGCCGAAGGTTCGTATTCTGAAGCATCTGGAGATGATTCCCATGCCGAAGGCAGAGATACGAAAGCCATTGGACAATATTCTCATGCAGGTGGGTTGGGTACTATAGCGAAAAACAGCTATCAAACTACTATCGGTCGTTATAATGCTGACGGCAATTATGCTTTTTCCATAGGAAATGGATCATCGGATACCGAACGTTCAAATGCTTTTACGGTGGATTGGTCAGGAAATATAAGGGGGCAAAGTCTAGTATCGCCAGATGCTTTAATTTTAGGATTTGAGGGGGGTCATAAATTCAAGCCATATTTCACAAAAGGTGATACTACGACGGTTATCGTATATCTACAGGGGCGTATTATTACAAGCGGAAAGGAAATAATATTTTATATGCCGTTTTCAAGGCCGATAAAAGGTGCGACAGGGGTAAGTGTCTCTAGCTTAAACGGAATCGCAGTTAGTCAAAATGGAAAATCATTATATGGATCAAGTTCGTATGTCAAACCTAATGCTTATTCAGCATCTATCATTGGCGATGGACATGGTGTTAACATAAGAGCAACGATGCCAAATACTACAAACGCTACAAATAATGCGACTTGCGCCATCACAGCAAGTATAAAAATTACATTTTCATAGAAAGAGGGTTCGTAATGGCATTAAAAAAAGAAATTATGCAGGACGATGGAGTTGTTACCAACTATCACCGAATTCTTTATGTATTCAATGTCACAAATAGCCATAGTTCCATATCTGTAGCATCTATGGTATCCAATGTAGCCAGAGATAAGGAGAAGAGTGGTGACATTGATAATCCCTATCAGAAAATCGTTACATATGAAACTACTGATAAGTGTAACATGACGGTCGAGGCTGCATATGAATATCTCAAAACACTTCCGGAATTTTCTGGAGCAGAAGACATTTAATTTAAAGGAGGATTTCAAAAATGGATTTTACAACATTAACTGAACATTTCGTACTTGTAGTGCTGGTCGCTTGTCTGGTGGTAGGCTATATCATCAAACACGCGACTTTTTTAAGTAAAATTCCGAACACTGACATCCCGTGTATTCTGGCAGTGATCGGAGCCGTGCTGAACGGGTTCGTAAGTGGATTCTCGGTTGAGTCCATTGTATACGGAGCAGTTATGGGACTTGCTTCCACTGGTTTGCATCAGGCATTTACTCAGTTTATCGAAGGTAAAAACACAAGTATTTCCGAGGAGGATAATGATTAATGGGATTCGCAATCACCAGTGATCAGATTATGTGGTTTTGTACAATCGTAGGTGGCATCTGGGGCATCTGGAAAATCATCAAGGAGCTTCGAAAACCCAGTGAAGATATGAAGATAGCCGTGCAGAAACATACAGAACTTCTTGACAAAGACAATAAGAGAATGAAGCAGTATGAGGACACAAATCAAATGATCCTTAAATGTCTTCTTGTGATAATTAATCATGAGATTACTGGGAATGGAATCGAGAAGATGAAAGAAACTCGGGATAAGCTCCAGGAATTTCTTGTTGATAATTAAATAGAGCGGTACGTAGGAGTAACGCTTAACCCGTTTGGGGTTATTCATATGTTACTCCTACATTTACCGTTAGAAACCTTTGATTTTACTGGATTCTGTGTTTCAACAGCAACAACATAAATTAATTGGAAAAACAGAGAAATCCAGTATTTATAATAGTTTTAGAAGTGTTAGATAGTTGTAAGATTAGAAGAAAAGTGTGTTATTCATATATTATTCGTACATTTTTATTCCTACATAGTGTTGAAAATGTATGAATAAAGATTCCTATACACATATGAGTATTCGGTTACTTTATTCCTACATTTGCTCCTATATTTTCTAAAGCTTAATTTGCTTGTAAATTCTAAGGATATTAAGTGTAGGAACTGATTATTCGTATAGTTTTGTTTACATACTATTTTATTTTTTCGATTTCCTCAGCAAGCCATGATTTTTCTCTTTGTGTATACACCCGTTCCGTGATATCAGAAATATTGTGACCAACTATATATTTGATAGCATATTCATCTACATTCGCTGCTTTAGCCATAGTTACAAATTGCACACGTCCATCATGAGGTCTGTGGTCAATGTTTAAATTAAGAGAATCTTTAATTTTCATAAAAGCCGCCTGATATCTCGGGTATGTAAGTTGAACCAACTCCCCTTTTATGTTTTTATAATTGAATAAATATTTACTATTACCCAATACGGCTTCATCATATCGTTTCTGGACAAGATTACGGATGCGACTATGAATCGGAACCAATCTGTTTTTTCCGGCGATCGTTTTGATACCGCCTCTAAAAGTCCAGTTGTCCAAATCAACATCCTTGATTTCTATAAGTCCCAATTCTTTAGGACGCCATCCGGAATAACATTGAATCAATACTAAATCAACGTACTCTATAGAATCTAAATTATTCCAAAGTTTTTGCATTTCCTCATTAGTGAACGCAATATGATGTTGTTCATTTTCTTTTGCATCGTGTTGAATAGTGGGCGTTATCTTTGCATCACGAGCATAATTTCTATCAACAAGGTCATATTGCAAAGCATAGTCAAACATTGTGTTTAATAAGGATTTTATCCGTCTTTTAGTATTCGGAGTGGCTTTTTTCTCGATCCCCAATGAGATGACAGAGCCATTCTCCACACATCCTAAAATATGACGTGATCGTATCTCCCTAACTTTTACATCTTTTATGCTCCAGCAGTATGGCCATGCATATGCACAACTCCGCAGAGAAGTTTCTTTATTACCCGATTGAATATAATATTCTTTCCATTTCTCAAATAACTCACTCATAGTCATAGAATCATCCAAATCATACGGGTTTCGATTGTATTCCACAAGTGCTGCATAAGCATCATTATAAGTCTCAAAGAAGGCTTCTGGTTTGAGAAGCTTGCATATCGGTTTACCCTTCGGGGTTTTACCCACAGTCACCATAGCTCGGAATGGTTTCCGGAGATTACGACCTTTAAGCTCGCTGATTTGACCGAATCCATTTGGAAGCCGACGTCTTTTCCTTGATGATTTTCTTACTGGTTTGGGTTGCTCTTTTAACGGATAACCGCAATGGGGACACGCAAAAGCACGATCGCTAACCTGTAAATCACATTCTGGACATTTAATCAACATATCGTTACCAATCCTTTCCATTGTATTTTCACTTTATATTATATATCATACGGTGTAGGAATAGTCAATTCTTACATTATATATTTTGGAGGTTTATATGACATACGATAATGGGCCTATCTGCCCGCATTGCGGAGGACAGACACACTATTATGATAAAGCTAAAAGAATAGTGAAGGGTAAGTACGGTGAAGTACGAAAGATCTACGTGTATAGATATAGATGCCTGCAATGTGGTGAAATACATCGAATTATACCTGATACTTTAATCCCGTTCAAACACTATGAAAGGGAAATCATACAAGGTGTGATCGAAGGAACCATAACACCAGATACACTTGGATTCGAGGATTATCCGAGTGAAATGACAATGCATCGATGGAAAAAAGATGGCAGTAGTAAAAACATTTTTATGTGTTGCGCATCATAAGATTAAAAGTCCGAAGACATACATGCTCTTTTATTTTTCCACTGACTTTGTTTTAACAAATAGAAGCCGTTAGCCTACAATGATCTTGAAAGGAGGGGAAACATTGGACGAAGTAGTATTTGGACCTGGATCAGTGCCAGTAGCAGTAGCAGCACAGGTGTATGGCAAAGATGCTTGCTGGGTTCGTGCGGGTATCATTACCGGTTATCTAAACATAGGTACCGCTACCAGGAATGGGAAAGTAATAACATCTATCGATCAGATGAATAGTAAGTTTGGTCGTATTAATTATTATATTTCCCCGAAGAAACTTTATGAGGAAACAGGCTATATTTGGAAAGGACGAAGTAAACATGGGAACCACGATCAGACCTGAGGTGTCGGAAAAAAATCCGTATTGGATAGAGCGACACCGGTATTATGAACTCAAGCATTTTTGTATGCAGTATCCTATATGGGAGAAAACCTACGAAGCCATGAACGGATTGCTCGGAAGACCTGCCGATCTGACATCCTTCGGTAAGATGAAGCATATTTCAAATCCGACCGAAAGAGTTGGTATCATGAAAGCTTATTACTCCGAACGTATGGACATGATTCGTAAGGCCGCAGAGAAAGCAAACGGAGACTTAGCCGAATACATAGTGAGAGGAGTAACCGAGGGACTATCCTACGATGTGTTGAAAATCAAAATGGATATACCATGCTGTAAAGATGTGTATTACGAAAGCTATAGGAGATTCTTCTGGATTTTAAATAAGATGAGGGATTGAATTCGCGTGAAAATCAGCTCATTTTATGACAAAGAAAAAGAAAGGAGAATTACTATGAATTACGAACTTTTATTAGATGCAGTCAAAGAGGTGTCCAAGGACAAATTGAAGGAGATTAGCTTCAAACTCGATGATCAGACCATCCAGGCAATTAAAGAGATGGATCTGAGCGAAGACGAGAAGCGACAGCTCATTCTGATATCCAAGGACAGAGCCTTCTTCGACATGCTGCTGATAAATGCACTCAAAGAAGAGTAACATCTTTCAGCTAAAGAAAGTAAGGGGACGGCTGTTAGCGGACAGCTATCCTCTTATTTTTCTTTTAATGATTAATAACCTTACCAATCAGGTCTGCCATTTTCTCATGTGATGATCTACGATCGGCAATAGCTTCATCAAGGGTGTTATTTCCATAGACTTCTTCTACCTGGTCAGCAGTCCAGACATCACCGAATTCTTCCATGGTTTCGATAAAGGTGTTGATTTCTGTTTTAGTCATATTATTGAAGCTCCTTTCATGATTTGGTTGGGATAACAGTATACCACAAACCTAGATTAGCTTCAATCATCAAATCTATCGCAGGATGTCTTGCAATTCGGATATGGGGCGCCACATGAAACGCATCCTGATGGAATGTCCGGTTCAGAATCGACGAGTATACAACCATCTACAAGTTTGGTATACGGGCCGTTGTCTTCATATTCTCCAATGTCATAGACTTTACCGCAGTTGGGATATACGAATTGATCGTCGTCTAAGTCCATCAACGCACCACAATCACAAACTGCTTCGCCTCTAAGAATAAGCTGAATAATTTCATCTTCGTTTTCTGTGAAATATCCATTCATAATGATGGACCTCCTCATATATTGGTCTAATTATTATACAACGTAATTCGTGGAATTTACAGTCGCTTTAATGAAAAAACTTATTTCAAAGGAGAGACGAAGATGAATAGAATGAAATTCGAAGGACGTATGAACCATTTTATGTTAACTGCCATCAGATCAGCTAAGAATGAAGATGGATTGATATCTGATCGAGATTTAAAAGCTATAGAACTGATGAAGGAACTTATTGGTTATGCGGAGGAATTGAACTATGAAATTGAAAAACTCAAGAAAGAAGTAAGCAATTTGAAAAGAGAAACTGAGAAAGCAGAGAAGATAGGGGCATAGCCTCTGTCTTTTATTTTCGCGTAAATCACATGCCATATTATGAGAAAAAGAAAGGGAGGAAATCAAAATGGATTTCAAATGTAAATTAACAAAAGGATTATTAACACTTGGAGTAGTTCTTATAGTTGGAGCACAGATTGGAGCTGTAGCTTACGAATTTTGTAGAACATTTCTGTAAGAATAATTTGAAAAATTGCATATGGATCGAGATTTTACCGAGAAGAAAGGAATGGAGTTCTGTGACATGAACTCTTTTCTTTTATTTTCGCGCAGAAATCAGCCCCTTTTATGAGAAGAAAACATATTTTGAAGGAGGTTTTTTATTATGTCAATTAAAGAGAAGAAAGAAATCACAAAGACGCTGGTGAAAGTAGAAGTGGTGATATTGGTGATGATATTTACAATAATATTGTTACACACAATGCCACTTGCTGGAACCGCAATGTTTGTGGTCGACTGTATTTCTATTGGCTTATATGCCAAAGCAAAATCTGAGGAATACGAGGAAGAGTTCTATTAAGGGCTCTTTCTTTTATTTTTATCCTAGATTAGACAAAGCGCTATTCTAGGTTAGAATCCGTACGCAGGTTACCGGAAACAAAGTTATATTTGTAATGTGAAAAATTCCCGGGAGGGATTTTCATAAAACAATTCAAAGGAGGATATCGTATGTCGTGTTTATTTTTTCTCGGAGGAATGTTTGTGGGAATTGTCATCACTTGCTTTTTCTACCAGAAAACGTCTGTACATGGATATTTCACAGTTATGCCATATTCAGATGATGAGATTTCTATTGATGAAGGCTTCTACTCAGTAAAAGTCTCTTTACCAAAAGACGTAAACCTTGTGAACAAAACCATGGTTATTCTGCATAATTCGCACAAATAACAGTCCCTATTACGGAAACGTATTAACTTATTTTTAAAGGAGGAATTCAAAATGGAAACTATCGAAAAACTGTTAAGAAGCGAATTGGAGGAAGAACTTGAGGCTTTGAGTGAAGCAGAGCTTGGTTCAGACGATTACAAAGTAGCAGTCGAAGGAATCACTAAGCTTATGGACAGACAGATTGAGATTAGCAAGCTTAACACTGAATACGAGCTTAAAAGAGATGCACGAGAAATCGATACAGATCTTAAAGTTCAGCAGATGAAAGCAGACGCTAAGGATCGAAAAATCAAATATGCCATAAGTATTGGCGAGACAGTCGTATCTACTGCAGTAATTATCTGGGGCACTTTGAAATCATTCAAATTCGAGGAAAACGGAACAATTACTACAATAATGGGACGAGGTTTTATTAACAAGCTTCTTCCGAAGAAGTAAAATACGGATAAGCAGGGACGCTGAGGAAACTTGGCGTCTTTGTTTTATTTTGTTTAGTTTGTTTACACAATTATGTAGGAGTAGTATAATTAGTGTATATTTATACACGGAGGAGCACAAATGATAAAAGAAAAAACAATACTAAAAAATGTACTACTTATCGTATTATGTGCATTACTTATGGCATGTTCAATATGGTTTGGATCGCATACCGCAAGTGATCCTAAGACCTACAAGAAAACAATAGCTGAACTTAATGAAAAATCTGCAGATGTTGCTAAAATGTCAGTTGCAACTTTGGGGATGTCTACTTTAATCGCAGCTGTCCCGGGAGATAGCACCACCCCGATTGCTAATTATCTTGTAGATTTGAATTCATGGTTGCTGATAATCATGATGATGTTGACGCTGGAAAAATATTTGCTGACGATAATCGGAAAAGCAGTATTTTGGATCATAATACCTATAGGGTTAGCTTTGATTGGGATAAGTATTCCTCCAAAAAGTCAATCGCTAAGAATAAGAGGTTTTAACATTCTATTGGTTGGTTTTTTAGTATGGGCAATTGTACCTACCGGAATGATGGTATCAAGAGATATTGAAAGAACGTACAGTTTTTCGGTAAGCGATGTTGCCGACGAAACTGAGAATATTCAGAATGAAGCAGCGGAAATAGAAGAGAGCGATGATTCTGATGAGTCAGATGACAAAGAGGATGAAAACGTCATAAGTGGATTTATTTCAAAAGCCAAGGATGCCGTTGAAGATGTTGTTATAAACCCGCTCGAGGAAAAGGTCGCTCAGGCCAAGAAAATGGTGAATACCGTAGTCAATGCAATTATCATTTTGGTTATAACATCTTGCGTGATTCCCTTGTTCACTTTAATTGCGTTCTTATTATTGATAAAAGTAACATTACATTTAGATCTACTCGGAGAAATAGATTCAGTACGGTTAGCGTTGGTTTCAGGAAAGAAGAATGCACTTAGTAAAATCAAAATTAAACACAAAAAATCTTAAAGTTTACATAAGAGCTTATATCAAAATGGTATAGGCTCTTTTTTTTTACGAGGAGAATATGAGATACCATTACAACAAGCCAGACCATTACACATCCATGTACGGACAGACTTATATTTGTGATCATCCGGTATACAGTCATTGTACATTATATAAAATCGGAGAAAAGGGTCTGGCTGTTATTCAGCAGCGTTATATTCCGGAAACAAAGTCAACATATTGGACTGAAATCGATCCATGGTTAGTGGATGCTTTATATTTGAACGAGGGATTTAAAAAGTTTTTTGATAATCGTGCTGGTGAGTGTGAAGATAATTTATATCCAACGGTAACTATTCGACAGATTATGTGGGCTTTGAAGATGAAACCATTGAAACGAGAACGCTGGGAAACATGCTTTGATAGACGAAATATTTAGCGTGAATTACAGATGCTATTATGACTAAAAATAAGGAGGTTCTATTATGTGTAAATTTTGCAACTATAGCGATGGCAATGTAGCTGATGAAGATATTATCAATAAACGAATTAGAATAGGCGAAATTCCTGATGCCTTGAGTATGGAAATCTATGTTAATGAAGATTATGATGGAAAACCATATTTAATCGGGAATTTATTTATTCCATGTGTAGGGGAGAGTATCTTGGAAACATCAACTGAAATAAAATATTGTCCAATGTGCGGAAGAAAATTATAACCACCTAGTCAAAGAGGGAGCTTTAGAGAAATCTAGGGCTCTTTTTTTTCGCGTTGAAAACAATTTCTCTAATGAAAAGATAGTCAATTTTAAAGGAGGATAAATTATGTTGTTAATTATTATCGCGGCAATTGTATTATTGGCGAATATGAATTCCGTATTCTATGAAAGCTTTATTATCGGAATTTTAATAGCGGACACGATTGTGTGTATAATGTTTGTGACATTGTTAGTCATGTATTATCTTAAAAATCGGTAATCACAAAGATTGAGTCGGTAACGGCTCTTTCTTTTGTTTTCGCATGAATTACAACTCCTATAATGAGAAAATTATATTTTGAAGGAGGAATTTACTATGAAGAAAGCATTTGAGGATTACAAAGAAATGATTATTAAACCACAGGTTAAATGGATTAAAATTCATTGGAAAGGATGGATTTTAACATCTGTTATAGCGGGTTTAATTCCAGTCTTTGTATACAACATGGATGATATTGTAGATTCTATTAAAACAAAATTCTCAAAGGAGGAAGAGGAAAATGAGTGATGTATTAATCGCAATTGTTGGAGGTATATTTATCTACCTGTTATTAAACAGAGGTAAATAACTCCGCAGGAAAGAGGCGTGATCATTCATTGACCTCTTTCTTTTTTTTTTTTCGCATGGATTACAGAGGCTATTATGAAAGGAGCGATATTTATGAAGAAAACTATTTTGTTTGATGAAAAATCGTGTCGTTGGGAGAAAAATAAACTTATGAACGTAGTGACACTCGTAGCTTACGAATGCCGGTTAAACGATCATTTCCAGTTATATGGATATTTACTACTTCGAGATGTATATGAAGCATTATGTATACGGATAACAAGAGAATCGTTGGTCGCAGGCTGGGTAAAAAGTGAAAAACGCGAAAGATTCGAATATGAGGTTCATGAAAATTCAGACGGCACATTTAACATTGCGTTACCTGATATGGAATCAGACATACGATACGTGTTCCCATCGGAAGAGTCCTAACCAGGGCTCTTTCTTTTTCGCGTAAAAATCATCTCCTTTAATGAGAGAAATAGGTAGCTCAATGGTAGAGCGCCGGATATTCCGGAGATTGCGGGTTCGAATCCCGTTCTGTTTCTTTTACTATTTATTTTCATTCACGCGAAAGGAGAAATCGTATGAACGTAAAAATGACACTCAGAAGAAACTCGCCAAAGCTCCTGGCAATACTTGCTGCGATGGGGACGGTATCTACGGCATTCGCAACGGCGAGAGCCACACCAAAAGCATTGTTACTTATCCAGGAGGCGGAGGCTCAAAAAGGAGAGGATTTGACTGCACTTGAAAAAGTTAAAGTAGCTGCAGTGCCTTATATTCCGGCAGTGCTACTGGGTTCGGCTACTATTGTGTGTATATTTGGAGCTCAGATGTTGAATCGAAAAACTCAATCCTCTATGACCAGCGCATACGCTTTGTTGGATCAGGGCTTTAAAGACTATCGGCGAAAACTAAAGGAATTGTACGGCGATGAGGCCGCTAAGAAAGTTATCGAAGCTCTCGCAGTAGAGAAATCTCAAACTGTATACATCAATGCTTCATATTTAACTGGGCCTTGTGATTTATCGCTGGAGGAGAATTCATCTAAACCGGTTCTCTGGTATGATGAGTATTCGAAGAGGTTCTTATGGCAGAATACCACCTGAACCGAAATTATATTCTCAGAGGAGAAGCTGTGATAAACGAACTGTATGAATTCCTCGGCCTGGAGCCTACTGATTGGGGGCGCTGAAGCTGGATGGGCTCCGATGGATGAAGGAATGTTCTGGATTGAATTCAACCACATTCCGGCAAAACTTGATGATGGTTCCGTCTTTTATATTATTGAAATGCCGTTCGAACCAATTCTGAACTATGATGAATATTACTGACTCGCGAGAATTCCAACGACTTTAACGGAAAGGAGGTATACTCGTGAAAGCTAAATACGATTTAATCAAAATGGCTGGTTGGATTGCTGTGGCTATTGGCGGATTAGTTGCTAGCTGGGCTACAGACAAGCAGTCAAAAGAAGAAATTAATAAGAAACTCGATGCGTATATTACCGAGAAAACAGATAAGGAGTCCTAATGGGCTTCTTATTTTTGTTTTAACAAAACTATGTTCATTTGAAAGGAGATATCATGAACAAATCTGTAATGAAATTCATTAAAACTGTGAAACGAGGATTCGGAAAACGAAGTCCTGAGATTCTGCTCGGGATTGGCATTGCGAGCGGCATTACTGCGACCGTCTTAGCTGTTAAAGCTACCCCGAAAGCATTGGAACTTCTGACTGAAAAGAGATATGAGAAATATGGCAATACGTTGAAAGAAGATGATTCGTACGATGATATGCCAGAACTCAAGCCCGTTGAAGTAGTCAAAACCACATGGAAATGTTATATTCCAGCAGCTATCAGTGGTGTTGCATCTATTGCTTGTCTGCTCGGATCTCATTCAGTAAACGCGAAAAGAAACGCAGCATTAGCTACAGCTTATAAATTATCTGAAACGGCACTGAATGAATACCGTGAGAAGGTCGTGGAAGAAATCGGTGAAGATAAAGAAAAAGTCATCCGAGATAAAGTTTCCCAGAAACACCTGGATGAGAAACCGGTTTCAAAAAATGAAGTAATCATCACAGGAACCGGCAAGCAGCTTTGCTATGACGGTATTTCTGGACGATATTTTGAATCAGATATTCAGACAATCCGTGCTGCAGTCAATAAGATCAATGAAACCATGATATACGAGATGTATGCAGCATTAAATGATTTCTATAATGAAATTGGTTTGAGTAATACAGACATGGGCGATGAACTTGGCTGGAATGTTGATGATGGTTTACTCGAAATAAGCTATGGAGCCATGGTCGCAGATGACGGTAGACCTTGCATTACTCTGGACTATCATATTGCGCCGAGATATGACTTCTCAAAGCTTATGTAGATTCGCGAAAAATACATATTGTTTAATGGAAAGAATATAAAAATCTGAAAGGAGATTATTTAAGATGAAAGAAATCAAAGCAGAAGAGGTTAAAGAAGTTGAGGTAACTACAGAGGAGAATACGGAGACAGAAGTAGCCACTGAAGAAGTTAAGGAATCAAAGCTTAAAGCTTTTGGAACGAAAGTAAAAAGCGGGTTACAGAAACACGGAAAGAATATTGCAAAAGGTGCAGTGATCGGACTGGGTTTGGTAGCAGCTTATGCGATCGGATCAAGAGCTGGAGGCAGCGATGACGATTCTGACGTGGTATCTGATTCCGATTACGTAGAAATCGACGAAGTTGAATCTACCGATGAAACATCAGAAAACTAAGATTTATATTCTCTAACAGGGGAGTACCTATAACAAGGTATTCCTCTTTTTGTTTTCAACGGAAAGGAGCGTATCATGCCCAGGTATATTTACAAAGGTCCGGTCATGGAATTCAACACTCTTCTTGCTGATATTTGGGAAGGAGAGACTGTTGCTCCTTCTGAGAAGAAAGCGAGAAGTAATTTAACATATCAATTCAAGAAAAGAAATAACCGTATTGCGGGAACACGCATAACGTTACCCGGAAAAATTATGATGGTTGATTAAGAGAGGAGAACGCATGGAAGATTATAGATCAAATTCCCATAAAGCAAAAGCTGAAGCCAAAGAAGCTGCTGAGAAAAAAGTAGACAAGGTCGTTACCGGCAACGTCAAGAGAAAAAAGAAGAGTGAGGTAAGTAAATTCAAAGACGTATTTATTTCGGAAGACGTATCTAATGTCAAATCTTATATTTTTCTTGACGTGCTGGTACCAGCAATCAAAAAAGCTGTCTCAGATATCGTGAAAGACGGAGTCGATATGATGTTATATGGAGACAAACGAAGTGGCAGTCGCGGTTCATCCAGTTATGTGTCATATAGATCTTATTCCGATAACACGAGCCGTAACTCAAGAAGGTCAGCAAGAGCTAGCTACGATTTTGACGATGTTGTGTTCGATACCCGAGGTGAGGCTGACGAAGTATTATCCAGCATGGATGAATTAATGGATAGATACGGAGTTGTCAGTGTTGCTGATATGTACGATTTATGCGGTATGACATGCAACTATACGGACAATAAATACGGTTGGAAAAGCCTGGCCAGAGCTGATATTTCAAGAGTTCGTGATGGCTATATGATCAAACTTCCAAAAGCAGAACCGATTTAAGGAGGATTCATGGAAGATCCAAAAGAGATTATTTTAAAAACTGAATACAGTAACAAATTCGATGAGATTAGAAAAGATCTCGTCGTGCAGTCATATTTCAAATACGGAAAAGCTTCAAGAAATTTCGTATCAGAATATGTAGATGCAATTGGTTCACTTAAAAAGTGTATTCGGAAATTTGAAGAAACAGGTAACTTAGAGTATCTGGCAGATGCTGCAAATTATTGTATGTTCAGATATATGTATCCACTGACGGGAGAATATTTTAAACATACCGATTCCGATGAGTCTGCCGGAATTGATGGTATGTCGGTAAAAGAAATTGAAGAGTTTAAAAAGGAGAACGAATAATGAAAAAATTAGCATTTATGAATACTATTTCCAGATCAGCACACAGAATGGCATTTAAGCTTCAGAAGCACAGCCCGGAAATCCTTGTGGTGGCTGGAGTAATCGGGGCAGTGGCAAGTGCCGTAATGGCTTGCAAGGCCACAACTAAACTGAGCGATATTTTAGACGACTCCAGAGATAAAATTGACTCCATTCACGACGTGATTGAAAATCCGGATAAGGTTAATGAGGAGTATACACAGGAAGACGGAAACAAAGATCTTGCTATTGTGTATACGCAGACCGCTCTGAAGGTTGCTAAAGTTTATGCTCCTGCGGTTATTCTTGGAGGATTATCTATCACGGCTATTCTCACATCTAACAATATTCTCAGAAAGAGGAACATTGCACTGGCTGCAGCTTACACAGCAGTCGACAAAAGCTTCAAAGAATATCGTGGAAGAGTCGTTGAAAGATTCGGAAAAGAACTGGATAAAGAGCTCCGTTATAACATCAAAGCTAGGGAAGTGGAAGAGACTGTTACCGACGAAAAAGGTAATGAAAAGACTGTAAAAAAGACTGTCGACGTAGTAGATCCAAACGCCATCAGTGAATTTGCGAAATTCTTCGATGATGGATGTATTGGATGGACCAAAGATCCGGAACTCAATATGATTTTCTTACGCCAGCAGGAAGCAGCGGCAACTAAACGTCTGGAAGATCGTGGACATTTATTCCTGAATGAAGTATACGATATGCTTGGTATCCCCCACACAAGAGCAGGCCAGATTGTAGGATGGATCTATGATAAAAAGAATCCGATCGGTGATAACTATGTCGATTTCGGCATTTACGATACCAGCAAAGAAGCGAATCGTAACTTTGTGAACGGATATGAAAGAACAATTCTGCTTGATTTCAATGTTGATGGAAACATCCTTGATCTGATGTGAATGACAGGACTCAATAGCATTGGGTCGGGGAATACCTATAGGGATATTTACGATCGCGTTTGGTGAAAGGAGAAATCATGACAGGTAGAGAACTTATCATATTTATTCTGGAAAATAATTTGGAAAACGTGTCTATATTCGATGGTGATACGCTTCCTGGTCTTATGACCCTTGACGAAGCTGCCGTCAAATGGCATAGCGGCAGAAATACTTTAAAAGCTCTTTTTGAGATGGGAAAAATACCCGGAGTGATAATCGACGAAAAGATTTATATTCATAAGAGCGTAGAGAACCCATTTTCAAAGAAAGGGAAAGACCATGATAAATAAAATTCTTATATTTGCTGCAGGAGTCGTTATTGGCTCCGCAGTAACATGGAAACTCGTAAAGGATAAATATAAAAAACTGGCTGACGAGGAAATTGCTTCGGTAAAGGAAGTATGGAGTAAGAAACATCCGACTGTTGAGGATATCACTGAGGCATGTGTAAAAGAAGGCATGGACGTTGATATTACGGTACAGCCTAAACAAACGCATGTCGATTATGCAGAACGCAAAACAGCCAGAGAGATTATTTTAGAAAACAAATATTCTGATAAAGAAGAGGAGGATTATATGGATAAATATGTTATTTCACCGGAAGAATACGGCGAAAGCGAACTTCCATCCGAAAGCCTGACATATTGGGCTGATGGAATTGTTACTGACGAGGCAAATTGTGTTATGGACGAAGACGACATTGAAGAAACTATTGGAAGCGATGCTCTGAATCATTTCGGTGAATATGAGGACGATTCAGTATTTGTCAGAAATGAGACTCTTGATAAAGAATACGAGATTCTTATGGACACTCGAAGATTCGGTGACGTCTATCCTACACGATAGGAGAAGAATGGATGGATAAAAACAATATTATCAACGAATATTTCGAATGGATGACTAATATTGTCTGCGGAAAGAGGTTTTCAGGCAAGATGACTTATAAAAAACTTCTTTCGTGCTTACACATGATTACGTTCAGATACGAAATGCGAAGCGACGAAAACCGAGCTGAGGATGGCGTAGATCTTAGATGGCGATTTGCTGTTGATACAGGCAGAGAAAATCAGAATGATTGGATTAGAGATTGTCTCGAAGGTCCATGCAGTGTTCTGGAGATGATGGTGGCTTTGGCCATTAGAATCGAGGAGGCCATTATGGACAATCCGGCACTCGGAGATCGAACCGGGCAATGGTTTTGGGGAATGATCACGACCATGGGCCTTGGAGCTATGAACGATAATAATTTTGATAAGAAATCTGCTGGAAATATCGTAAATACATTTCTGGATAGACAGTATGGGTCAGACGGGGATGGCGGTTTATTCAGAATTCGAGGCGTTGACGTGGATTTAACGAAAGTGGACATTTGGACACAATTGTGCTGGTATCTCGACAGCATATCTTAAATCTTGAAAGGAGAAGCATAGTGTAATGATTGATTTCATGAAGATTTCGACGCGCCAAGTGAAAAAGGGTGTCACCGAGATATTCCCTAAATTTGTTCTGAAGAAATCGTCGGATCTCATGATACGGGGCGGCGATTTCTATGCTGTTTGGAATGAAGATACCGGTCTCTGGTCTACTGACGAAGAAGACGTGATCAACATGGTTGATGCCGCATTATACGAATATACGAAAAAACAGGAAGAACATGCCGACGACGAACTCTACACAAAGTATATGTGGGATTCAAACTCCGGTTCTATAGACGCCTGGCATAAATATTGTCAAAAGCAGATGCGAGATAACTATCATCCATTGGATGAGAAAATTATATTTGGTGATACCAAGACGAATAAAAAGGATTACGCCAGCCGAACGCTCAGTTATCCGCTGAGAGAATGTGATATTTCAGGATACGAAAGGCTTATGTCTACTTTATATTTCCCAGGGGAACGAAAGAAAATCGAATGGGCCATCGGTGCAGTTATCGAAGGAGATTCCAAGAATATTCAAAAGTTTATGGTTCTCTATGGTTCTGCAGGAACCGGTAAATCGACAGTCTTAAATATTATACAGCAGTTATTTGAGGGTTATTATTCGGTCTTTGACGCTAAGGCGTTGGGATCGGCTAATAACTCTTTTGCGTTAGAGGCGTTTAAAGCAAACCCACTTATTGCAATTCAGCATGATGGAGATTTATCCAAAATTGAGGATAACACTCGATTAAACAGTCTTGTATCCCACGAGCTTATGACTGTAAATGAGAAGTTTAAATCTACTTATGCAAATAGATTTAACGCTTTCTTATTTATGGGAACTAATAAGCCAGTGAAAATTACAGACAGCAAATCTGGTTTACTCAGACGATTGATCGATGTCACGCCATCCGGCAATAAACTCGACCAGAGGGAATATTCAGATTGTATGGATAAAATCCCTTTTGAGCTTCCGGGAATTGCGTATCACTGTCATCAGGTATATTTGGCGAATAAACATGTGTACGATTCATACGTTCCGACGCTGATGATGGGTGCTACAAATGATTTCTATAATTTCATGATTGATTCATTCAGTGTGTTTAAAAAGAATGACGGAACGACTCTCAAAACTGCATGGGAAATGTATAAGGTGTATTGCGACGAGACCAAGGTACCATATCCATATTCTCAGAGAGTGTTCAAAGAAGAGCTTAGGAATTATTTCTGGAATTTCGACGAGGAATTTGACAGCGAATCTCAGGCTCGGAATGTATATTCAGGGTTCCGACTCGATAGATTCGAGAAAGATATGAGGAGTGAGAAGAAAGATGTACAACAAATACAGAAATCCATCGATTTTGGAGAGGGGATACAGTCAGTCTTCGATGAGTCCTGCGCCGAGTGTTTTGCTCAATACGCAAATGAAAATGAAACCCCTGTCAAGCCCTGGGATAAAGTCAAAACCAAACTCAGCGATATCGACACATCGAAACTTCATTATGTCAAGGTTCCAGAAAATCATATAGTCATTGATTTTGATATTAAGGATGAGTCTGGTAATAAATCATTCGAGAAAAATCTGGCTGCGGCAAGCAAATGGCCGGCTACATATGCTGAGTTAAGTAAAAGTGGCGCAGGGATTCATCTTCATTATATTTATGATGGTGATTCAACACTGCTCAACCGTCTTTACGACAAAGACATTGAAATAAAGGTATTCACAGGAAAAAGTTCACTCAGGAGAAAGCTTACAAAATGCAATGATTTACCTATTGCGCATATTAGCTCAGGACTTCCTTTGAAGGAAGGAGGAAAAAAAGTGATAAATATTGAAGGATTTAAAAACGAACAGAGTCTCAGAACTACGATAAAAAGAAATCTCGAAAAGGAATATCATCACGACACTCGAAGTAGTGTTGATTTTATCAATAAACTTCTCAATGATGCTTACGCCAGCGGCAAAGCTTATGATGTATCTGATATGAGAAACGCGGTATATTCTTTCGCAGCCCAGAGCACCAATCAGGCCGATTATTGTCTGAGACTTGTAAGCAAAATGAAATTCAAATCTGAAGAACCGGCGGTAGCACTCACGAACGATGAGAAACCGCTGGTTTTTTATGATTGTGAGGTATTTCCCAACTTGTTCCTAGTTAACTGGAAAGTCCAGGGAGAGGAAAAACCTATCGTAAGGTTGATAAATCCAAGACCGCAGGATATTGAAGAACTTATCAAATTCCGGTTGGTTGGTTTTAACTGCCGTAGATACGATAATCATATGCTCTACGCTTGTATGATGGGATATACAAACGAGCAGCTGTATGATTTATCCCAGAAAATTGTAAATACGAAAAAAGGTGACAGTCGAAAGGTATTATTCGGCGAGGCGTACAATATTTCATACACTGATATTTATGATTTCGCTTCTGCGGGTAACAAAAAGAGCTTGAAAAAACTCGAGATCGAAATGGGGATTCATCATCAGGAGCTGGGGCTTCCATGGGACAAGCCGGTTCCTAAAGAATTATGGCAGAAAGTAGCAGAATACTGTGATAATGATGTTCTGGCGACCGAAGCAGCATGGGATTATCTCAAGAGTGATTTTATAGCAAGGGAGATTCTGGCTGATCTGGCCGGATTGACCGTAAATGACACCACCAATACTCTGACTCAGAGATTTATATTTGGTAATAATAAGCATCCTCAGAATGAGTTTCAGTATCGTAACTTGGCTGAACCTGTGTACGAACTCGATCCGGAAGTAAAGGCCTTCCTTGAGAAATCCTGTAGGGAAATGATGGCCGAACCGCATGGAGAAGCCTGCAGCTTGTTGCCATATTTTCCGGGCTACAAATACGAAAATGGTGTTTCTACATATCGTGGAGAAGAAGTTGGTGAAGGCGGTTATGTATACGCTGAACCAGGCATGTATGGAAACGTAGCGTTGCTGGATATTGCTTCAATGCACCCGCACAGCACCATTGCTGAGTGTCTGTTTGGAGTCAGATACACAACAGCATATAGAGAAATCGTCGAGGGACGTGTGTCTATCAAACATGAAGCCTGGGATATTGTCAATGGCATGTTGGATGGTAAACTCGCGAAACATATCGAGAGGGTTAAGAATGGCGAGTTGACTTCCAAAGATCTTGCAAATGCACTCAAGACTGCGATCAACTCTGTATATGGTCTTACATCAGCCAACTTCGATAATCCATTTAGGGATATTCGTAACAAAGACAATATCGTTGCCAAACGCGGCGCACTGTTTATGGTGGATCTCAAGCATGAGGTACAGAAACGCGGGTTCACTGTCGCTCATATTAAGACAGACTCTATTAAGATTCCGGATGCTACACCGGAGATTATCAAATTCGTTATGGACTTTGGTAAGCGATATGGTTACACATTTGAGCATGAGGCTACTTACGACAGAATGTGTCTCGTAAACAATGCGGTTTATATTGCTAAATATAAAGACCCGGATGAATGTGTGACTATGTATGGATATGCTCCAGGAGATAATAAGAAGCATAAGAATAATCCATGGACAGCTACTGGCAAGCAGTTTGCGGTTCCCTATGTATTCAAGACTTGTTTCAGCCGGGAACCAGTAACAATCAATGATATGAGAGAAACTTTCTCAGTGAAATCGGCTTTATATTTGGATATGAATGAGAAATTACCGGACGTATCTGAATACGAGAAGAAACTTGAGAAGTTGGAATCCGACTACAAGAAAGGCAAAATCTCAGATACCACGTTTGAACCGGAAGCTGGCGTACTGCAGGAGCTGATCAATGATGGTCATGACCGTAAATTCGTCGGTAAAGTCGGAGAATTCTGTCCGGTTAAACCTGGTAAGGGCGGTGGCATTCTCGTCAGAGAGCAGAATGGTAAATTCTACGCGGCTACCGGCACTACCGGATTCAGATGGCTTGAGGCAGAAATGCTGTTGAAGAAAACCGAAGAGACAGTGACGATTATCGATCCGGATACTGGAAAAGAGAAAGAGATATCGGGAGCAGAGCTGATCACTGGCAACGACGGTATTATCGACCGATCATATTATGACAAACTCGTTAACGACGCCATCGAATCTATTTCTAAATACGGTGATTATGAATGGTTTATATCTGAAGATCCATATATTCCTAAAGAGAGACCATTACCGGATTTTATGAATATTCCGGAAGGTGTCGATGAAGAAGTAGAGTTACCTTGGAATTGATGTTCGCGAAGAAATCCTTTTCTGTTATGAAAGGAGTGATTTTATGAAGCATTATTTAAAATCCAAAGATGGTGAGATTAAATACACAGTGAACATGTATTGTGAACATCCGAATATGAAAAACAATAACACGGAAAGTGTTGGATGTAACGGTACTTGCAGTGAATGTAAATATTGGTATGGCGACCTTATCACTCAAGGATTTCTATGAAATAATGAAGTACGCGAAAATTGGCTTCATTCAATAAGCAAACTGAGAGTCTTGGCTAGAAATAGCTGAGGCTCTTTGTTTTATACAAAATTATATTTATTTAAAGGAGATTAAAAGAATTATGGAACTGACATTTGCACCAAGAGACATTTTACAGATTAACGACGCAAGAATCATTTACAGAAACCTCAGAGGAGAGGGGGGCAAATTCAATCGTGAGGGCGATCGCAACTTCGCAGTGGTTATTCCAAACCAGGAGCTCGCCGATGAACTTATCGATCGTGGCTGGAATGTGAAAATCAAAGAGCCGAGAGACGAAGGCGAAGAGCCATTCAGATATCTCCCGGTCAAAGTGAAATTCAATGATCGTGGACCGCAGGTATATTTAGTATCCGGAAATGCCCACAGAGAGCTGAGCGAGGATATGGTATCCATCGTGGATGAGATTGATATTCGCTCAGTCAATCTGGATGTAAGACCATATGACTGGGAAGTAAATGGTAAAACTGGTCGTACTGCATATCTGCAGTCTATGGAGGTCATTCAGGAAATTGACAGATTTGCAGCAAGATATGCTGAGGAAGAAAGCCCAGAGGAGTGAACATGATCGTACGAGCATTCGAAGTCCGAGCACATAACAGGTATTTAGTATGTGATTTGGCAAGTGATTTGAACAAAAAATTACGGAATCTGCAGGAAGATGGCTGGAACATCATTTCAGTAACCGCAACGCCGGTTAAGGAATACTATTACCCAGATCACTTTGATTCAACGTTATTCACAATAGTTGCGTCTAAGAATGAAGATAAATGAGGGAGTGATATTTATGAGTGACGGGAAAGTGTACGGACGCTAGGATTGCAATTGCTGCAATGAAATGCGGAGTTACTATGAAATTGGAAGAAAAGGAGAAATGATTATGAATATGAATATGAATATTTATTGTGATTTATGTGTAAATAAAGACCGTGAGGAAATGTGCGGAACTTGCACTAGAAATTTTATTTGCAAGACAACAGACGGAGCTATATATAGTTTGCCGTCGAATTACTCACGTGTTTATAATCCGATAGTGCCTTCTCTCGATGCTGATGCTTCGAAAGCTATGATCAACAAACGATTCGGGACGGGTCTTGCGGTATCACCATATCAGAAAGCTATGTCCAAAATCAAAAACGTCATCTTCAATGGTCCGGCTACAATTGTATTCTGGAACGACGGTACCAAGACCGTTGTAAAATGCGGTAAGGACGACACATTTGATCCGGAGAAAGGTCTGGCTATGGCGATTTCTAAATACTTCTTTGATAATGCTGGATATTTCAATGATGTATTTAAGAAGTGGATTCCTAGGAAAGGAGAAAGCGATGGAAAAGACCAGTGATTCATTAATTATAGGTTTTGATTCATCGGCGGGTAAAGACGGCACAGTTTTAATTGTGGGGCGTAAAAAACCCCGCGAAGCCGTCGATATTATAAATGCTTTCGATGGAGAAGAAGCTCTTGAACTTTATAAAAAGTTGATTACACCAAAGGCGAAAAAATGAGTAAAGATTTTCTCAGGGATTATCAGAAAGACGCTGTGGATAAAATGCGTAATGGCTGTATTCTTAATGGCGGCGTGGGGAGTGGGAAATCAAGAACAGGTCTCTATTATTATTTCAAAGAGAATGGCGGCCGCTTCATTAATCAGAATTATGTTCCGATGAAGAATCCACAGGATCTTTATATTATAACAACAGCCATGAAACGCGACTCGCATGAGTGGGATTCAGAGTTGGCGAATTATCGCATGTCAACAGATTCAGAACAGAATAAATTATATCCTGGACAAAAAATCATAATCGATTCCTGGAATAATATTAAGAAATACGCTGAAATTCATGGAGCGTTCTTTATATTTGATGAGGATAGAGTCTGTGGTTCAGGAGCCTGGGTAAAAGCATTTCAGAAGATTGCCCGTGGAAATAATTGGATTATTCTTTCAGCAACACCCGGAGACTGCTGGGCCGATTACATACCGGTATTTGTGGCAAATGGTTTCTACAAAAACAAGACCGAGTTTTGTAGGGAGCATGTTGTATATTCTCGGTTTACGAAATATCCACAAATTGAGAAGTATTTAAACACTGGTAGATTAATCAGGTTGAGGGATCGAATACTGGTGGACATGAATTTTGAAAGAAATACAGTTCCACATCATATTGATGTATATTCCAAGTATGATATTCCTCAATACAAAGATGTTATCCGGAATCGGTGGGACCCTTTTAAGGATGAGCCGATCCAGCAAGCTTCTCAGCTTTGCTATATTTTAAGAAGAATAGTGAACACTGATGAGTCTCGTGTGGTAGCGTTAATGGAGATCCTGGAGAAAACACCCAGAGCCATTGTATTTTACAATTTTGATTATGAAAGGGAAATGCTTCTTCATTTGTTCTGGGATGATTACGGTTTTGAGCCGAATGAATTTATAGGGTATGAGGTAGCCGAATGGAGCGGTCATGCTCATCAGCCGGTGCCGGATTCTGATCGTTGGATATATTTGGTTCAATATACTGCAGGCTGTGAAGGGTGGAATTGCATTAAGACGGATACGATTATATTCTTTTCGCAGAACTACAGCTATAAAGTCATGGAGCAGGCCAGTGGAAGAATCAATCGAATGAATACTCCATACAAAGACTTATATTATTACCATATCAAAAGCAGATCCGGAATTGATATGGCAATAACTAAAGCATTAAATAAAAAGAAAAAATTCAATGAAAGGAAGTTTGTGGGATGGGACAACCAATAGATGACTTAAAAGTAGCACACTTCGGAATTCCTAAAATTAAAAACGGATCACGGATCAAAATCGGCAAGCTGCACACATTAAATATAAATGTAGATCATCACTTCAACTGGTTCCAGAAGAAAATGATTAAGTGGTGTTTCGGCTTTACTGTGGAGGATTACAGTGAGGAATAACACGAAATTCACAACTCCTTTAATGAAAAGGAGGAATAGTGTTATGACAGATTACGAGTATTTATTTAGTACAAATTTACATGCAAAACTTAAAGAGAGAATTCAGGGAGGTATATTTGTAAAGGTCAATGAGAATGACAGTTTGGTTGTTGCCATTAAAAGAAAAGATGGAAACAATTTTGATATGTCATTTACGGATTTTTCGAAACAGAATATTGAATGGATTTTCTACAGATTATGCAGCGTATGAAGTACAGAAAAAATATCAGAAATTTGTGATGAAACAATTTTTCAAAATGAGTTAAGAGACTCGGCGGAAACGTCTGGTCTTTTATTTTTATGAAATTTTCTGTATAATAAAATATAATACAGAAATGATCTCAATAGCTGATATTTATAATTGCATTATGTATATGTATGGCTGCAATATTGCTGGCAATTGGAATATGCGTAGGCATCTAAGGTGGATTATATGAAAATCAATGGCATTAAAGTTGAAATGGATCATTGTCTCAAAAATCATGTGTATCTTGTGGATGATAAAACAAGGTCGGTATACTATTTTGATGACAATGAAAAACTTAACAGTATTCCCGAGTGGGAAGCCGTACCACTTTTGAAAAATGGGATATTAACCGGAATGAGAAGGGAACAGTATTCACCAGGAATTTATTTATGGCACCCAGAAGTACAATTGGATAAAATTGAAAAAGCCGCCATATTGACTTCACAGGTTAGAAACGGAATGAATGGCTGTAGCTTCAAAAGAATTAAGCAAAAAATAGCTTATGGAAGAAAAACAGGATCAGTTGATCTTCCGGACCAGTCGAAAAGGCCATGGAGTCCAAAAACAAAAAAGTCTCTACTGAACAGTGAATTTGATTTGGAGAGATTTATAACAAAAATAGATCGCCCAACTATGGAGCGTGATGTTGATAACCACAACACCAAAACGTTTGATTTTATAAGAATGCACATGTACATAGTGACTTATGAAACAGATCCTATGAACATAATTAAAACGTATAAGAAAGATATCTTAATGTTGGCATTGGATCGGATCGAACAGACCAGAAGTTTTAAAAGATACGGAATACCAATCAATTTTTTGAAACTCGATAAGTTCACTTACTGTGATAATCAAAAAATGATTGAATTGCTGTTCGTGCTCAAACCAATATCGGGTGGTTTGGTTGAACTATCATAATGTATTCAGGGGAGGAGGCGTCAAAATGCTGGTTAAAAAATATGAGACAAGGCTTAATAAAGATGGATTAATTACTTTTGAAAAAGTTTGGTCAAAAAGAATCGATATTGGCATTGACAAAAATGAATTTATACACCCACGGTATATTTACAAATTATGTAAATCTCTTCAATTAGATACATACTCTGAAGAACACGTATTTTTACTTACGTTTGATACCAAAATGCATTTTAAATCTTTCATTGAGGTTGGCATCGGAGATGTTTCCACAAGTGTTATCGACAAACGTGGAATAGCACAGAAAGTTCTTATGCTTAATGCCACAGCTTTTATTTTAGTCCATAATCATCCATCTGGAGATTCAACGCCAAGTGTCATAGATATTTCTACAGCTAAAACGATTTCAGAGCTTGGCGATTTAATCGGGGTTCGCTTTAAAGACATGATGATTCTTGGCGATGACAATTATACCAGTTTAAAACAGGACGGTTATTTTTGGTGGGAGGAATAATATGAAGTATGAAGATGTTCAGAACTTTAAAAATATTCTGAAGGAAAAGATTGAAAGCAGGGTGTACGGAAAAGTACTTATTGAAGAGAATTTGGAACCATCAATAGCAATTTGCATATATTCACCTAACAACATAAATTTTTGTTATGTTATAAATTGGTTTGATTTCGACTACATGTATGATTGTTTTGGACTTGATAGATGCCTTGATTATTATTCTAAGAAAATTCTTAATGAATATGAAAAATTTATACTTAAACGATTTATTAAGGAGACTACATGCGATTGATCGGAGGTGTTTTCATGTGAACTACCATAATATAACTACAGATGATATGAGGAACGGCGATGGATTACGGACAGTACTCTGGGTGGCCGGATGCAATCATCATTGTAAAGGGTGTCAAAATCCTGTGACCTGGAATCCGCATGACGGTTTGATATTTGATGTGGAGGCCGAACAGGAATTATATAACAAAGTAAATAAGTCTTATATCAGTGGTGTCACTTTTTCTGGAGGAGATCCTTTATATCCAGAGAATAGAGACACCATTTTTCATTTGGCGAAGTATATCAAGAAATATATGCCGGGTAAGACCGTCTGGCTGTATACCGGATATTTGTGGGAAGAGATTCGAGATTTACCGGGGATGAAATGGATCGATATTTTGGTAGATGGAGAATTTGTAGAGGAGCTTGCCGATGTCAATTATCCCTGGGCCGGTAGTACAAACCAGAGAGTGATTGATATGCAGGAGAGTTTGAGAACAGAGATGGTTGTTTTGAAAGGAGAAAACTAATGGAAGACCTTGTGGAAATAATAGGAGCAATACTTCTCATATTATTGATGATAGTTGCAGGAGTTTTAACTGTAGGAGCGGTTTGTTTTGTATTTTCACTGTTTTTACCGTTGTAAGAAAGGTGAATGAAATGAATGCGATAATCGGATGGATTTTATTGTTGATTACCATGAGCACATTTATAACTTTTGTGTTCGGATACGATTTGGATCTTAAAAGATAAAATCATATGTATCGTGGGTACGGATGCTTTCTGTATCTTGCTCATCGTTAGTGTATACCTGATAGCTGGATAGAATGGAAGGAGGATAGCATGAATGAGTTAATAGGAGCACTTATTTTGGCAACTTGTGTTGTGTTCGGAATTGTATGGTTATTCGACTCTGATCCAGAATTAGAAATGACGTGGACAGATAAAATATTCATGTTTTTAAATCTTGAAGCGATTGCCTGTGGATTGATTTCTGGCGTTTATATTTTAGTAGGAGGTACAAATGGAATACATATATAAGGAAGTAAATTTCTCAAAATATTGTCCGTTGTGTGAATATGCGGATTTATATGAAGAGAAAGATCCGTGTAACGAATGTCTGGGTGTTCCGATGAACGAGCACTCAGAGAAACCGGTTAATTATAAGCCGGATGAAAAGAGAATCAAAAAAGCAGAAAAGGAGAATACGAAATGAAAGTAAAGATTTTTGGAAGTGCGGGAGATTCACTGGCACTTGAGAAAGAGGTTAATGAGTTTATTAAAGATAAGCATGTGATAGATATTAAATACACGACAACCTTTGTTATCAATAAATATGGTAACTTTGGAGTTCCGGATGGCGGTATATTCATTGATCGGGCTATGGTCATGTGGGAACCGGATTCTACTGTTTTATATGCTGATGGAAAAATGGTCGGTGTTGAAGGAGAGTAGTATGCTTAAATGCTTATTTATATTTTTAGGGGCGGTCGTTTTAACGGCTGTCCTTATTTTATGTGGCTTAATAATTGCCATAGTAGAAGAATTTTATAGAAAAGAGGTGATCGGTAGAGTGAGATGGATAGATCCAAACCCGGGAAAAGACGAAAGAAGTATTAAACAGGATAGAGAAATCAAACGGGGTTTTATGAGTAGACCAGAACTCAGGAGTAAAGAAGCAGAGAAATGGTTTAGAAGAAAACCATATGGAAGGGAGAAATAATTATGACAGGAAATGAGTATCAGAAACTGGCGGCCAGAACTATCAATCAGGGTTTAACCTTCGAAGAGCAGAAGAATCACGCTCTTCACGGTATGGTTGGAGAAATTGGAGAGATCCATTCAATGTATCAGGGACATGCTTTCGAACATGGTCATATGATGAGTGAGGTTGGCGATTTGCTCTGGTTCATTGCTGAGTATTGTACAGCTAAAGGGTGGTCTTTGGATTACATTATGCAAATGAACATCGATAAGCTTAAAGCCAGATATCCGGAAGGCTTTGAAGAAAATAAGAGTTTACACAGAGTGAGAGGAGATATTTGAGATGATCAATATTGTCAAACCAGGTTATTTAAAAGAGACTCAGTGCCCAAAGTGTGGCGCAGTTTTAAGCTATGATGAAAATGAAGATGTACAGAAAGACTTCTCAAAAGAATTATCTAAATTTTCCAGTGAGTTTTTCAATCGTATGCGCTTGTATATTGTTTGCCCGCAGTGTGGCAATAAAATTATTTTGAAAGCAGATAAACTCGTAGAAATTGAGCTGGGAGGGTATTGTGAATGAGCATTAATTTAGAAAATGTAGTTCTGGCGAGTCCAGAGCAAATGGAGTTTATTATTCAGGGTATGAGAAATCCTATGAATTCATGGGAGAAGAGTGATACGTGCTTTTCTGATGAATCATGCGTGAATTGTTATTATAGTCAAAGGAATTTATGTGATAAAGATTCATTTTTGGAAAAAGATGAAAAACTTGGATCTAATGACCACTCCCTCATGCAGCGCTTATCCAATGCAGGTACTGAGCATCGGAAGTACATGAGAATGATGCCAGTGTATGTGAGGATTACGGCGCCGTTGTATTGGTGGAAAGAGTTTGATACTTATAAAGTTGGTACTGTCGCGAACTCTTGCAGTACAATGCACAAGATTGCGGAGAAAGAATTTGAATGGGGCGACTTTTCAACAGAGCATTTATTTTCAAAAGGCGCGGCAACGAGAAGAGACGATAATAAACGTTTCGAAGACGAATCGTGTGCCGAGTTAGGTTTTGATCATCCAGGTGCGTTACTTGGTGTTATAAAATCTCTTAATTTTGCCAGGGAAGATTATTTAAATCATAAAAATAAGGAAGACTGGTGGCAGCTTATTCAGCTTCTTCCGAGCAGTTATAACCAGACTCGTAATGTTATGTTGAATTATGAGGTGCTGGCGAACATTTACAGACAGCGGAAGAATCATAAGCTGGACGAGTGGCGAGAGGTTTGTAAGTGGATTGAGAGTTTGCCTTATTCGGAGTTGATTACCGGACTTTCCATCGGATCAGATCAGTCGATTAAAGAAAAACGTTTCACTCAGCCATTTCCTTGGATTAAAGAGGACAATGTATATTGCAATAACTGCGAGCATTTCCACGACTGTTTAAACAAAGGCGGTCTTGCTGACGTTACAACCGGTAACGATATTACAAAAGGTCGTTATATCAACAAACCGGGATATGATTGTCCGAAGGAGAAAGAACAATGAGTGATAATAAAGTATCCGTAAAAGAAGCTCTTGATAAACTGTATGATTTATCATGGATGATCGGATCTACGGCGATGGAATATTTAACCGATAAAGATGGTGAAAAAATAAGAGATTATATTGGGGTAATCGAAGATCGAATTAATGATTTGGAGAAGGAACTGTCCGAATTTAAAAAGCATTTTGAACCATACGATATTGATGAGGAGACTGCTGAAGCTATTATTAGATCAAAGTGTCCCGGGTAACGGTTCTATTTCAGTAACTCTTAAACCAGATAAATAAAAGGAGAATTAATGTTACATATTTTAGCTATATTAAGCGTCATATTTGGCGTAATTGAATATTTAGTAGCGGATGATAAAGCAGATCAGATCAAAGGTCTGCTTTTAATCATCTTAGCAGCAACTATTATGTAAACTAAAAATTATATCCATACAAAACGATAAGGAGGATTACTTATGATGTTGAATTTTAACAGTTATGAAGATCTCAAAGACAAACTGCAGATTCGTATTTATGATCCTGATTTCAGTCGTAATTTATTGGAAGGAAAAATTGTAACTTATATTGGCGATTTTGCGTTGGTATATATGGCTACGTTGTATGAATCGAAAAAAGAGCTGGGTAATCTGATGTTTACTCCGGAGTTGATGGATGCGCTTGGGATTGATATTCAGACATTACATAGAGATGCCATGATAAGTGATCTGAATTTTGAACCGGTATTATTCACTACTGATGATCTTATCAAGGAAAAGTGCCTCGATAAGCCATTATTCTCAATTAACTTATTTAATAGGAAGGTTCACATGCGAGATGATCGGTTACCAATGCTGACACTCACTAAAGGTAATAAGATGAACGGAGCCAGTATGATATTACATAAGAGTATTCGGAAGAAAATCGGAGATATCGTCGGTGGTAACTTTTATGTTCTCCCGTCGTCCATTCATGAAGTTATGATTATTCCGGAAGAGGGGTTTGAAGCAGGTGAACTATCTGAACTGGTATCCACATGTAATTCGGAATTATTCACAGAAGCAAATTTGAAGGATATTTTATCAGATAAGGTTCAGTGGTGCAGTATGGACGGAGAAATTCTCAGGAGAGCAGAAAATGAATAGAGCAGAAATGAGACGTATGAAGCGAGAGCAGGAGAAAGCTCATACTGTAACCTACAACCTGACGCAGGCGCAGCTGGACGCTATCGTTCAGGAAAAAATCGGGGTGAAGATTGCCGAGACTAAGAAAGATGTTTATGAAGAAACTGTTAATACTGTACTAGCGTTGGTTCTCACCCTGCCATTAGAAGTACTCATGGATCACTATTGGCCTAAATCATATCGTGAACGACTTCCGGGATTCGTGGATAAAGTTCTGGAATATTACGGACGTTGGGAAGACGGCGAATTGGATATGGATAAGCTCAAAGAAGATCTATGGGAATATGGGGGAATCCGGTTGGAACCAGCGCAGATAGATATGGAGGATATTTCAAAGAATAATGAAAAATGATTTAAAGCGGAATGGGTCTGGATGTCTGGACCCTACTGCATATCAAGCTATTATGAACGTTGATGCTGTATCATCGGTGGACAAAGCAAATAGGTACAAACGTAGAGAAAACGATTCGGAGGAACGACTCAATAAATTACTCGCCGCTATATTTACCATTTGTGACGCTGCAGATTTTCATGTTGAGGAGAGGATAGTAGTTAAGGATAAACGGACCGGAAAGGTTTGGAGGTAGTTGGATGAGTAAAAAGAGAGGAAGACCGAAGAAAGATTTCGCTCGGGAGTACCAGTATCGAGTGCGTTTATCACTTGGCGATATTTATACTTTAGAATATATACAGGAAGTGACTGGTAAAACAAAGGCCGAAATTTTCAGAGATGGATTGAAAGCGGAGTACGAAAAGGCGAGACGGCTTGATTAATTGGATATCCAAAAAATGCGAAAAATGAATTATTGGATATCCAAAAAATGCGAAAAATGAATTATTGGATATCCAAAAAGTCACGAATATTAATCGTTGCAGGAGGTACAGGTTTGAATTATTGGATATCCAAAAAGTCTACGAAACGATTAATTGGATATCCAAAAAGTCGGAAATTAGCCCAAAATAGGCTAAAAATGGCCTAAAATCGCTATTTTCATCATGGTACTGTAGTACCGATCTAATTAGCTATCTTATTTATTTAAAAAATTGAATTTTTCGTATAGCTAATATACATTGTACTACAGTACCACCATTTATTGTACGTACAAAAAAGAAAGGGAATTCTATGACTGAACAGGAACTTATCGAATCGTTTGCCGGTAACTTGGACTATATTATGAGATCGGAACATATGAATCAAAGTGAACTTGCAAGAAGGAGCCATTTGAGCAGGGAGTCAATCTGCAAATATTTAAAAGGTCAGCGTATGCCTACGTTGAAGGCCCTTATGAATTTAAGCTATGCCTTGAGATGCAACATTGAAGAATTAACTCCGTTTATTCAACTTATCGATTGAGGTGACAGAAATGAGCGAATTAAGAAAACAATGGATTGACGATGAATATCTGTGGCAGGATTTCTTGGACTACTTCAATCCGGACTTTGATGAGATTGCCGATATTAAACAGATGAGCTGTTATGATATTCTGATCACCATGAAAAATGGGGTGCAGTATATTTATGACAATTACCGTCAGACACGAAGACGACTCCCGAATAGTTGGGATGATATGAGTCTTAAAGAATTTCATATGGATGCACATATAAGATTATATTCCATGATGCAGCGGAAAGGCTTCACATATGATGACCTGTCTGAAGAAACGGGCATATCGGTTGGGACTATAAGTAATTATGTGAACGGAGTGACATCCCCAACCCTCGACAGATTATTTCTGATTGCCAAAGCATTAGGCTGCAGGATTGAAGACCTAATCTATATCGAGCATATGTACAGATAACCCATGAGGGCGCTTGGTTTACAGGCGCTCTTTTTTTGGTGCAGAAAGGAGAGATTCTATGGGGGAATTTGACACCAAACGAAATGGTATTCCGGTGAAGATATTAGAAACCGGTGAAGAATTCAATTCTATCAAAGCTTGCGCCGATGCGATTGGCGGCAATGCGTCCTGCGTCAGCAGAGTTGTGAATGGCGGTAAAGGATATTGTACTTGTCATGGGTTCCATATTTCAAAAGTCGGTGAAGAATCTGAGATTCGCACAGATCAGCGAGGACGTCCAGGAATTGGAGTACAGATTATCGAAACCGGAAAAACATATTCGTCCGTGGAAAAATGTGCCGAAGACATCGGGGGCAGTCCGACGGCCATTAAAGATATTTTAAAACAACAAAACAATCGAGTATCACACAAAGGTTATCATTTCAAACGCATAACTTAACCACTGTGTCGAAAAACTCACACGTGAAAATAACATCCCCTTTTATAGGGAGAAGATAATATATCGGCCAAAATCGGTCAATGTATTATCTTTTTATTTTTATGGACCTTTAGTTCAATCGGTAGAACGCTGGTCTCATAAGCCGGTAGTCCTGGGTTCAAATCCCAGAGGGTCCATCTCTATGAAAGGAGAGAGTTCATGAAAGAAAATAAGTTTCAGGCAGATTTGAAAAAAGAGCTTAGAGCTATATTTCCTGGTTGCATCGTAACCAAACTGGATTCGAGCGATATTCAGGGTATCCCCGATCTTCTTGTTTTATACAAAGACAAGTGGGCGACTCTGGAAGTTAAGAAAAGTGCTACGGAACCGCATCGTCCGAATCAGGATTACTATGTTGCCAAAATGAACGCCATGTCATTTTCACGATTTATCTACCCAGAAAATAAGGAGGATGTTTTAGATGAACTTCGTGAATCATTCAAAGCTTGAAGGTCTACATGCCCCGTTTAGTGCCAGCTCAAGCGCATGGCTTCGATATGACGACGACAAGATCTTAAAGGTGTACCGTAACAAACAAAACGCTGTAATGGGAACGAAACTTCATGCTTGGGCAAAAACTACGATCGATTTAGGAATTAGACAGCCTCGATCTAAGAAAACTTTGTACGCATATGTAAATGATGCTATTGGATTCAGGATGAACACAGAGGTTGTCTTATTTTATTCGGAGCATTTTTTCGGTACCGCAGACGCTATATCTTTTCGGAATAATTTCTTGAGAATCCATGATTTGAAAACAGGAATATCAGGAAACATTGAGGAACATATCGAACAGCTTGAGATATATGCTGCTTTATTCTGCTTGGAATACCGTGTAAAGCCAGGCGACTTGGATGGTGTAGAACTCAGAGTATATAAAACAGACGAGATCTTAGTACATAGGCCAGATGCTGATAGAATTCTCCACATCATGGATCGGATCATACATCTTGATAAAATTCTAGCAGAATATGACGAAGAGGAGGCGTAACCGATGAATCCGATAGCAGAAGAAATCGAATCATATTTAGGGTCAGCCTCTATGACAGATGAGGAATATCTGGCTCATTATGGTATGCCTCGCCGTTCGGGGAGATATCCTTGGGGATCGGGGCAAGATCCATATCAAAGTTCACGCGACTTCTTAGGTCGTGTGGAGCAGATGCGAAAATCTGGTTTTACATATACTGATGAAAATGGTAAGAAATGGACTGGCGATAACGCAATCGCAAAATCTCTTGGTTACAACTCTACTGATTTCCGAACAGTGTATGCGATCGCAAAAGATGAGCGTAGATCAGATATGGTTGCCACAGCCAAACGTCTCAGAGACAAGGAAGGAATGAATAACTCTGAGATTGGTCGAAAAATGGGAATCAACGAATCATCAGTTCGATCACTTCTTGATCCGAATTCTGAGTCAAGAATGAAGCAGGCCAGAAATACTGCCAAATTCTTGAAAGAACAGGTTGATAAAAAAGGCATGGTCGATGTTGGTGCCGGTGTGAACAATGATTTGAAGATCACAAAAGAAAAACTGGATCAGGCATTGTTTATATTACAGGCTGAAGGTGACTATGAGGTTTATGGAGGTCGATTCTCACAGGTTACAAATAAAGGTCAGATGACGACTCAAAGAGTTCTTTGTAAACCAGGAACACCGCATAGTGCAATCTACGATTTTGATAATATCAAGACAGTCACTGATTATATTTCCAGAGATGATGGGAAGACCTATGAAAAGAAATTCACATATCCTGAAAGCTTAGATTCCAAGCGGCTTATGATTCGCTATAAAGAAGATGGCGGTATCGATAGGGATGGAACTGTTGAACTCAGGAGAAATGTACCAGATCTGTCGCTTGGCGAATCCAAATATTCTCAGGTCCGCATCATGGTCGATGGAAAGAAATATATTAAAGGTATGGCAGTCTACAAAGATGATAAAGATTTTCCGCCAGGCGTCGATGTTATATTTAACACCAACAAGTCCAAGAGTGTTCCGAAACTGGAGGTTCTCAAAGATGTGAAACCAGATCCGGACAACCCCTTCGGCTCTCTTATTAAAGATGCCGATCAAGGCGGGCAGTATTGGTATACCGACAAAAATGGTAAGAAGAAGCTCGGCCTTATCAATAAGCGATCCGATGAAGGTGATTGGACCGAATGGAAAGACACTTTACCATCTCAGTTCTTATCCAAACAGTCAAAAGCCATGGCGGAAAAACAGCTTGGTATCGCTAAAGCAGACAAGCAGGCAGAATATGAAGCTATCATGGCTCTGACCAATCCGACTGTGAAGAAATATTATCTTGATAAATTTGCAAGCAGTTGCGATTCAGCAGCCGTACATCTTAAAGCAGCCGCATTACCGGGTCAGAAATACCATGTTATTCTACCTGTCACATCTCTGAGCGAGAAAGAAGTATATGCTCCTGGATATCCTGATGGAAGTAAACTTGCCCTTGTTCGATATCCTCATGGTGGTACATTTGAGATTCCTATCTGTACAGTCAATAACAAAAACAAAGACGCTGTCAAGATGATTGGTAAGGATTCCATCGACGCGATTGGTATTAACAGTAAAGTTGCTGAACGATTATCTGGTGCTGACTTTGATGGCGACACCGTAATGTGTATTCCTACTCATGATCGTGCTGGAAAAGTTAAGATTGCCAATCGTCCACCTCTTGAAGGACTCGAGGGATTCGATCCTAAGATGAATTATCAAGGTGAGAAGAAAACCGGATCTGATGGTAAAGAACATTGGTATCGAGACGGCAGAGAATACCAGCTCATGAAGAAAACAGACACTGAGATGGGTAAAATCTCTAATCTGATTACCGATATGACTATCATCGGAGCTACTGATGATGAATTAGCTCGTGCTGTAAGACACAGTATGGTCGTTATTGATGCCGAGAAACATCATCTGGATTACAAACAGAGTGAAAAAGACAATAACATTCAGGCACTAAAGCAGAAGTATCAGATCAAGGTCGACGAGAACGGAAAGATCAAATACGGCGGTGCGTCCACCCTTATATCCAGAGCCAAAGGAGAAGTTACTGTTGATAAGCGACAGGGAACTCCTAAACCAAACCTCCCGGGTAAAGAATGGTATGATCCATCCAGACCTGACGGAGCTCTTATCTACAAGAAAGCTGACGATGCTACCTATACCGTCAAGAAAGTGGATAAGAAGACTGGTGAGGTAACGGAGGTAACTAAGAAGCGTACCGATAAGAGTAACCGTATGTCCGAGACCGATGACGCTATGACCTTGGTGTCTAAGTATAGACATCCAATGGAACTTGTGTATGCTGATTACGCTAATAGCATGAAAGCTATGGCCAACAAAGCAAGGATTGAGTCCAGTAAAGCCGGTAAGATAGCCTACAGTAAGGATGCTAAGAGGAAGTATCAGGAAGAGTACGACAGTCTCACTAAGAAACTGGCGATAGCTGAATCCAATACACCTCGTGAACGTGCAGCCCAGCGTATGGCTAATGCTACCGTTCAGAGAAAGCAGAAAGCTGCTGAAGAAGCTGGTGTTAAGCTCAAACCGAAGGATGTTAAGAAAGCAAGTCAGCAAGCACTCACGAAAGCAAGAGAAGAAGTTGGCTCTGTTTCGAGAAGAGACCGAAACATCGTCATCACTGATAAAGAATGGGATGCTATACAGGCGGGTGCGATCAGTGAATCCATGCTCAAACGTGTTCTCGATAACTGTGATCCGGATTCTTTAAGACAAAGAGCAATGCCGAAAGAAACAAAAGTTCTTAATCAAGCAAAGATTAACAGAATCAAAGCGATGTCTGCATCGTACACGATTCAGCAGATTGCTGAGAAGCTTGGTATTTCAACGTCAACAGTTTCCAAGTATTTGAAAGGAGTGAATTAGTTAAATGGATGATTTCAGATTAACAACATTTGATAATCCTTACGATCCATTCGAACAGTTCACTCTTTGGTACTTGTTCGATACTGAAAAAGGTTACAACACTTGCGGAAAACTGGATCGTATTTCCAATTATTCTGACGACATGACTG
>ERZ779865.176-NODE-176-length-60433-cov-5.735765_pt1 | contig 60433 bp, 53 predicted proteins | sample MGYA00433088_ERZ779865 | MGnify/ENA primary metagenome ERZ779865 (study PRJEB29588, sample SAMEA2151703) | human gut metagenome | biome: human gut; feature: human-associated habitat; material: faeces | place: Denmark | collected 2008/2010 ... | reverse complement strand
ATAAAGGCAAACCCACATGGCTTTCTCTATACCTTTCGCATGTGCCTCACACATCGTCCGTTACTTACGCTGTGCAAGGGTTTAGATTTGGAAGGTGTGTAGATATTGTTCAATAGTGCGGTGTGCACGCTCATATTCCTCATGCAGATGCGGATGTTGTGCAATCGCTTCCTCGATCCGCCCATCTTTACATGCATATTCCTGTGCTTGTGCAATCGCCGCCAACTCTTCGATTCCTAAACTACGCATACCTCCCTTTAATGCATGAACCCGAATCGTATATTCTTCCCAGTCCTGTTTATCAAAACATTCCTGTATCTCATTCCAGCGATCTTCTTCTAACTCAATACAATATTCTAATAATTCCTTGAACAGATCTCTCTGTCCACCCATATTTACATCTATTACCGCTTCATCTATGTGCATTGGTTCAAATCGTTCTGTTTTATCATCTGCGTTCGCCGAAGCCGGTCTGTTTGTTGGTAATAATTCGTTATCTTTTTCCTTCTGCTTTGTCTCTTCTATATCTCCAAAATCCGGCACCTGCTTTCGGTCTGCCTCGTCAATCAATTCAATCTTCGTACCCGGAAGCCATCTTCGCAAAACCACATCAATCGATTTGAAACTGACCGGTTTTGCAAGAAAATCCTGAAAACCATTGTCTAAAAACATTTGTTTCGCATCATTTACAACATTTGCTGTTAACGCAATGATAGGAAGGTTCTTGCCATATTCTCCCCCGATCCGTCGTATGATCTGTGTTGCTTCTATTCCATCCATCTCCGGCATCATATGATCCATAAATACAATATCCATATCCTGATCTTTCAGTAATTCGATTGCCTCTTTGCCACTACGGGCAAGTACTGCATTCACTTCATATAATTTGAGAATTCCTTCCGCCACACGCAGATTGATCTCATTATCATCCACCACCATAACTCTCGCAAACGGAGCACGGAATCGAACCGTAACCTCTTTTTCATCAATCAACTGATTATAAAATGCTTCTCCATTTAAAGCGGATACGACATTAATGGAATAAAACGGTAAATGGATACCGTTAATATTCGTACCGAGTTGTAACGGATATTGTGGATCATGCATCACATACACATTGATATGCTTTGCTATCTGATCAAAATAATTACGTTGATCCGTATATTCTCCTGCACCTATAAATAAATGTGTCATTTCCCTTCGTTCAACTGCCCTCATCAATTCCACAAAATTGGTTATGGAACGGCATGGCACATTCAGACCTTTCCACATATGTTCATTTGCTATCTTATAATACTCATCGCCCTCACTTGGATACTGCTCTTTATCGCCATATAGAACGATCCTTATATCTCCTTCCGCCTTAAGTGTTAAAAATGGGCTTGCATCCGCTATCTTTTGCGGAATATCAATCGTCATCGTACTTCCCACACCATAATCACTGTCTATCCGGATATGACCATGCATCGCCTGTACTAACCGTTTGCAGATTGGCAGCCCCAGACCGGTTCCTTCAATAGACCGGTTCTTTTTGGTATCTAATCGATTGAACGTTTCAAACAAATGCACCTGATCCTCTTTTTTTATACCGATTCCAGAGTCCTTTACAACCATCCGTAACCAATTCTCTCCTTCTTTTTCATAGCAGGAAAGTTGAATAAAGATATAACCTTTCTCTGTAAATTTGACTGCATTTGTCACTAGATTCATTAAAATCTGACGATTTCTCAATACATCACCAACCAACTGCTTAGGCATTAGTGGACTGCAGTCGATGATAATCGCAATATCTTTATATCCACGTCGAAACATTGCTGTATTCACAACATCCTGTACAACAGATGCAATGGAATATGGTTCATATACAATATTCATCTTACCGGACTCAATCTTAGAGAAATCCAGAATATCATTGATAATACCTAACAGATTCTCCCCGGATGTCTGGATATTGTAACAATATTCCTTTACCTTATCATTCTCTTCGCTCTCCCGCATGATCAGCTCGCTCATTCCGATAATCGCATTCATCGGTGTACGAATCTCATGAGACATATTCGCAAGAAACTCATCTTTACTCTTCTGCGCTATATTAAGAAGTGCATTCTGCGTTTCTACTCCCTCCACCTTTTGCTGATACAACATGACCATAAAATTCTCTGTGATCAAAAATCCCTCACAGAACAACACAAGCATTATATAATATTGAATTGTAACCATACTGGTAATCACATCATATTCGGTGATCAATCCAAACACGATTGACAGATTTACCGCAATAATGAAATAAATGTTCACATGCATATCTCCATATATCGAGATCAACGCACCGGTAACCATATATACACAAATTCCACCTGCTAACGTCCCTAATTCTCTTCCGATCAAATGTGTAGCAAGCATCACACATACGATAAAACCAACCTGTGACCAGATGGGATTCCGGATTACAATCAGACAGATTGCCGAAAGTACCGACAAGCTTGCTGCATATGCAAGCACTACATACGCCACATCCGCGCCCGTATTGATTCCTGCGTATATTACATGTATCCCTACAAACAAAATGAATTCAATCATTTCAATCTGCATCAGTTGTTTTCGACTTACCACGCTTCATATCCTCCCATCATATACTTCTTTCTCTATTCTACATGATTCGACACAATTTTACCATATATTATCAAGAGGTTTTCCATTTTCTGCAAACGGAACATAATAAAAGCGGCTGCACATCACCGGATTTCTTATCCTGTAATTGGCAACCGCCTTCCTTTTATAATATTCTGTTCTTTATCCCTTACCAGTTGTTTCTACGCATAAAGTGGATATTTATCTGTAATGGATTTGACAAGTTGCATTGCCTTTGCTTCATCCTTATCGATGACCGCCGCTTTGATTGCTTCCGCAATCGTAACCATATCCTCTTCATTTGCTCCACGAGTTGTAATGGCAGGTGTTCCAAGACGGATACCACTTGTAACAAATGGAGATTTTGGATCATTTGGTACGGTATTCTTGTTTGCCGTAATATGTACGCTATCCAATAATTTTTCCACTTCTTTACCGGTCATATCCAGATTCTGAAGATCAACCAGCATCAAATGATTATCCGTTCCACCTGATACAATATTGAATCCTCTTTCCATTAATGCATTAGCAAGCGTTGATGCATTCTTTACAACCTGCTGCTGATATGCTTTATATTCATCGGATAATGCTTCTTTTAAACATACCGCTTTACCTGCAATCACATGCATCAAAGGACCACCCTGAATTCCAGGGAATACTGCTTTATTAAAGTTATATTTCTCATTCACTTCGTTACTTGAAAGAATCATACCACCACGTGGTCCTCTTAATGTCTTATGTGTTGTCGTTGTTGTAACATGTGCATATGGGATTGGAGACATATGTAATCCGGCAGCAACTAATCCTGCGATATGCGCCATATCAACCATAAGCACGGCACCTACTTCGTCTGCAATCTCACGAAAACGTTTGAAATCAATCGCTCTTGCATATGCGGATGCACCAGCCACAATCATCTTTGGCTTGCATTCCTTTGCGATTCTCTCAACTTCATCATAGTCAATAAAACCGTCATCATTAACACCATAAGGAACAACATTAAAATACTTTCCTGACATATTAACCGGTGAACCATGTGTTAAATGTCCACCATGTGCAAGATTCATTCCCATAAATGTATCGCCCGGCTCCATAATTGCAAAAAATACAGCCATGTTAGCCTGTGCTCCGGAGTGTGGTTGTACATTAACATATTCACAGCCAAATAATTCTTTTGCTCTTTCTCTGGCTAAATCTTCCACTACATCCACGTACTGGCATCCACCATAATATCTCTTTCCCGGATACCCTTCGGCATATTTGTTTGTAAGCGGACTTCCCATTGCAGCCATAACTGCCTTACTTACAATATTCTCTGATGCAATCAACTCAATATTCTCATTCTGTCGATTGATCTCATCGGTCATAGCTGCTGCTACTTCCGGGTCTAATTTGCTAATTTCATCAAAACTATACATATTGCACCTCCATATTATATTTGTCCACAACTCACCTGTCGGCTTCGAGTGGCTCACGCCTCACATCTCATGACTTCGTCATTCGATGATACATATACCAACTCGCCTGTCGGCTCGTTGATGTGCGCTCGTCGAATACAGATTTTTGTGCAAGCACAAATCTGTGCTCGTCTCACGCATACACAAAATGACGGCGTTGTTAGCGCGCCGCCATTGTCACACATGTGTTATGTTGTTATCGTACACCATATTATTTAATTTTGCAAGCCCTCTTTGTAAGGTTCCGGTAATGGCATCCATGCAATGATTCCCCGATCCATCACTTCACGTCCATTCATCTCATGCACAAAGCCTCTCATTCGATAACTATAAGTTCTTACAAAACTACTCAGTCCGTCCGAACATATAAATGAATTATTTCTTCTAACTTCTTCTACTGACGGACCTCGTTCACTCCACAATATCCATTCGCTCATGCTTTCATTCCTTCCCATACATCATAGTAATATTCACACTTCCAATTATCATTTTACAATGTTTTCTAAAATTGTGCAACTATTATCGTACAAATTAGCACTTCACAAAATAAAAATCAGTATTCCTTTACCATTTCCTTCATGGCTTTTAATACCGTATCATATGTCTTAGAAGTCCAATGCAACCCATCTGATGCCACATATTCCGGTTTCAGATATCCATCATCTCCTGCAAGTTCCAAACACAAATCATAATAATATACATTCTTAAGCGGCACAATCTTGCGTTCCATCTTACGATTATAATAATTGATCGTATTCAGATTCACAGAAGATTTTTTCCCTACCGGACTGACACCTAACACAAAAATCTCAAGATTCGGATTCTTCTTCGTACAGGATTTCAGAATTGCTTTATAATAGCTGATCATATTATCCATCTGTTTTTCCGTCGGATTGCCTGCTAAGTCATTGACGCCCAACATGATAAACAAACGATCCGGATTATATTTTAGTAACTGTGTAAGCAGATCACTTTTGTAATAAGCCGACGTGGAGATTCCAACCTTGGCAAATACCTTCTGTTTATGATTGTCCGTAATCTTGCCATAATTGATCAGTCCGACCATCAAAGAATCTCCTGCATACGCTGTCTTCTTTACAATCTTACGCATCTTCTTTTTCATTGTCATGCTATATGGACTGTAAATGGTCTGTCCGTTTGCCGCATTTGTTCCCACAGCCCGAATCTTATAATAGTATGTCTTTAGCTGTTTACCTTTTTTATCCACATACGATGTCTTCTTTGTTGTGCCGATCCGTTTAAAGCCCTTCTTTTTCTTTGTAGAACGATACACCTCATATTTCTTAGCATTTTTAACAGGAATCCAGACCAGTCGGATCGTAGCTTTGGAAGTTGCAAATACGCTTCCCATTGCAGGCTTGTTTAACGTTCCTGTATTCATCTCCTTTGCATACGAAAGGCTCTGGAATGCCAATACAAGTATAAATGTAACTAACAATGTGCGGATCTTCTTCATATAAACAACTCCCTTCCGTCAAACTTCTTAATAATCCTGATATTCTACTTTTCCATCAGACCATGTAATAATGTAATATCCATGTCCGGAACCATCACAATCCTCTACTTTCTGCTTGGAAACAATGCGTCTTCTCTGCTTCGTTCCTTTGGTTACGACCTGCGATACCGGTTCCTTCAACATTTTTTCACTGACTGCTTTCCGGTGATCTTCTTTCCCATCGACATAAGTAACTTCATATGTTACCTCTTTCTCACCTTCCACACCCGGTGTCTTTTCTACACTCTCATCAGAATACATACTTCCGGAATATTCTACTTCTGTCTCAAACGGCACTTTTTCTTTTTCCACTACCTGCTTAACGGATACTCTTTCGATTACAACTTTCGTACCCTCGAATAGTTCACGTTCCATACCCGGTTTGACAATATCCTTTTTATCTACTGCAATACTCTGTTCCTCTAACAGATCTGCAACATTTTTGGCTTCCGTAAGATATTCTTTTGTCTCACCATCTACCTGGATCGTAACTGCCAGCCGGTGAATGACCTGAATCTCCATTCCATCCTCAAGATATGCATCCAGACTGTGGTTTACATAATCATGTTCTTTGAGTTCAACCCCTTTTTCATCTAACACATCCTGCACGGTTTTTCCTGTCATTTCCACTTTTTCCGTCTGGTCACCTTCCACTAACGTTACCGCTGCATGCCGTTCAATCTGAATCTCACTCTGATTCTTTACCACACTGTCCAATGCAGGCGTTATGGTATCCTTATCATCGACGGTTATCTCTGCTTCCTTCAACACCTCTGCAACCGTTGTGTTGCCCGCCACCAGAATCTCTGTATTCTGCCGTCCATCCATAATGTGTACCTGCGTATTCTTTGCACCGCAACCGGTCAACAATCCTGCCGCACACAATCCTAATAAAACAGGTATCTTTTTATATCTACTTTTCATTCTCTTGGTCCTCCTGTCTTACCCGGTCTGCCTGTGAATATTTTCCATTCTGTTCTACAATAACCGTAACATCGCCCTCTGTAAGCGTTGAATATCCGGTACTCTGTAATGACTCTTTATCTAAATATAACTGGTATCCATAATCTGTATCCACCGAGGAAGTTGTAAACGCTTCATATGTAACTGCCTTTTCTCCCTGTCCAAGGCGGATATAAATGATTGCGTCCTTTGCCGGTTTTTCCATTTGAACAGCTCCTGATACAAGATAATAATTCGTATCATCCTGTGACTCTTCTACCGTTACAGATGCCTGAACTTTTTTATCTTTCATTACATCGTCCGTGATCGTTATCTCCGGTCCCTGCATGATCGGAGGCATGGTCATAAACTCATCCATATTACGCTCTACCTTCTCCGCAATGACCAGATCCGGTTGACACGTCTTTATATATTCTGCAATACGATATGGTACACTCTTTGTAAATACTGCGTGTTCAAATTTCTGAGCCATAAGTGGCAACAACGTATTGCCAAATGAATCTCTGAACATCAGCAGATTCTTGTCCCCCTTCTTATTCTCCGTCTCTAAATAAGCAGCTTCTACATCCTGATCCTTACTTGTATAACTCCATGTTGATTCATACTGATATTCACTATTCCACTCCGGTACTGCGGTAAGTGGATAGATCATCTTATTCAGATCGCCGTATTCCTCTTTCTTACGAACAACATTTACATCTTCATAAGTAGGATGTTCCCATTGCATTGCATCCATCAAAGTGTTATACGCCAGCACAGCTCCTTTTTCGTTCCAATGAGAATCTCTTTTTAAGTAGAGCGTCTCCGGTTGACGTTCAAACGGTTCGAACAAGTTTACATAAGATAGTCCTGCCTCCACCATTGGCTTGGTTAACCTATCCATATTCTTTGTATCGCCTGCTTTGTAATTGAAATAATATGGCATATGCTCCCCATACAAAGAATTCTTATTCGGTGCCACCGTAAATATAAATGAGACACCCTGATCTTTTACATATTGCTGCAATAACGATAAATTATGCACCGTATCAAATACCTGACGATCATTCATTGTATCCTGTGCCAGATAATCATTGACCGTATCTGTATAATACAGCCATCCGTCGGTTCCGACTAACACGGTATCTACATTTGATACACGGAATATTTTGCTCTGAATCTCTGCATCCGCCGATACCAATTGCTGGCGAAATGCAAAATGATCTTCAAAATAAGCAGACAACTCATCCGGGAAATCCAGATTCACTTTTCCATCTTTGGTAACATCCGGAAACTGTGCCAATTGTTTATTCTCAGTTGTGGTTGTCGTCTTATAACATGTCATCCCTGCAAACGGAAGTACACAAATTATAAGACATATCACGATATATATAATATTACCTGTCTTTTTCATATGTGCTCCTCCTAAAATCTAAAGTAAATAAATGGATTATATGTACTGCCGGATAAGCGGATCATACACCATATCAGCAATACTGCCGAAGCAACATATAAAACAATCTGAACAGTCTTCCATTTTCCTGCCAATACTTCCGGTTGAACATTCTCACGAATATGATCCACAAGTTTACGAATCGGCGCTGCACCAATGATTCCGGCTGCAAGCATTACCAAAAACCATGGTGTCAACTGCTGCACCGCAAAACTCATGCTGGCCGGATCCATAGAAAATCCGGTAAACATCTGTCTGATCATAAACAATCCTTCTGTCAGTGTATCTGCCCGGAACATAACAAATCCCACACATACTACCAGCAACGTGTAGATCCTTGCAATCACCTTCGGTGCCTTTTTCACGATTGGACAATACGTCTCAAACAATAAGAACATTCCATGCCACAGACCCCATATTACAAATGTCCAATTCGCACCATGCCATAATCCGGTGAAGAAAAATACAATGATCCGGTTGATACAGGTTCGGGCAGTTCCTTTTCGATTGCCTCCCAGTGGGATATACAAATACTCTTTAAACCAGGTAGACAGTGAGATATGCCATCTTCTCCAGAACTCCTGGATACTGTCTGCTCCATACGGATATTGGAAGTTCTCTTTGAAATGAAATCCAAACATGTGACCTAAACCGATCGCCATATCACTATATCCGCTAAAATCATAATAAATCTGCATCAAGTAAGCAATTGCACCAATCCATGCCACTACAAAATTCACCTTAGAATGTGCTGCGGTAAATACATGATCTGCAACCAGACCTGCTGTATTGGCGATCAGCACTTTCTTTCCAAGACCACAGATAAATCTGCGAAGTCCCTTTGCAATCTCATCTGCATTCATCACACGATTCTCAATTGCTTCATTAATATCACGATACTTTACGATCGGTCCTGCGATCAACTGTGGGAAAAATGAGATATACAACAGAATATTAAAATAATTCTTCTGCACCTCTACACGCTCCCAATACACATCAATCACATAGGATAATGCCTGAAACGTAAAGAAAGAAATTCCGATTGGTAATGTAATTCCCGGCAGCGGAATGTTCGTTGATAATAATCCATTCACCGTATCCACTGCAAAGTCCGCATATTTAAACACGGCAAGCATTCCCAGATTCAACGCAACTGCCAGAACCAAAAATATCTTCTTTCCTTTTTCACCTTTTGCGATCAATCGTGCCATTCCGTAATTCATGAACGAACTGGCAATCATTAACAAAACATATACCGGCTCACCATATGCATAAAACAACAGACTCGCCACAATCAAAAGTGCATTTTTTACCTTAATGGATGGCAATAGACAATACAATGCAAAAACAACCGGTAAAAATACACATAAAAACTCCAGTGAACTAAAAATCATTGGATTCTCCCTCTTCTTTCTAATGTATTTTCCTATGTATCTTTCACTGTCTCGATCAGACCTTTAATTTATTCACTTTTACTAACTTTGCAGTCTTATATGTAGAATTATAATATTTGTTGTAGGATTTGGCTCTTGCAAATAATACATCATATACTCTTCCACCGATCTCTACCCATGCATGCTCTGAATCATCGCATAAGTAGACTTTGGAATATCCACACTCTTTTGCTAAATAGGCAAATGCACTACTATATGAAACACAGCAGCCCTTTCCCTTTTTAAATACATCATTGGCATAGTCCAGTTCCCAGTTTTTCTTTGTTCTGACTTTTGCAATAATACGATATCTCTTATACGGAGCCTTCATCGTCCAATCAAATACCTTTTTCAGTTTCTGTTGTTTGGTATCTGTCGCTTTTGTCTTCTTCCTGACAATCTTCTTTGCCTGTAACATTACCGCCAGTTTTTTCTTTGCTGCCTTGTTCACAACAGCAGCCCCATTCTTACCAAGCTTAATACCATCCACTTTTCCTTTTGTCTTCAAAACTCCGGTCTGACGATCTAAATAATAATATTTCTTGCCAACTTTCACCCAGCCTTTTTCCATCGCTCCGTTTTTGCCAAAATAATATGTTTTTTTATTTATTTCGACAAATTTTGACCGCACTTTTTGACCGGATGCATCCTTATAGTATGTTTCGCCCTTGTCTTTTACCCATTCTCCGGTAGACTTAACTTCCGTAGCCGCCTGTTCCGTAGATACCACCTTATCTGTAGCATGCACAGTAATACCCGTTAATGCCAATCCGGTGCCTAATGCAAACACACATACTGCTTTTTTGAAACCTCTTACCAGATTCGTTCTCATGTTTTTTCTCCTTTGTTCTATGTCATTATCACCTTATCCGATGACTTCTTTTTATCATGTAGAGTATAGCACCCAAGTCCCCTAAAATCAACGAATTCAAGCCATAATTTCCCTTAAATTTCTATTACATTTTTGTTACATAAATATTAAATCTTCAGTTTTCCAACCCGGTGCAATCCTGCGTTGCCATAACTCGAATTATAATACTTATTGTAATTCTTTGCCTCTGCAAACAATGTATCATATACTCTGCCATTTATCTCTGTCCATGCATGCCCTGTATCGTCACAGATATATACATTTTTGTATCCACATTCATGTGCCAAAAAAGCAAATGCACTCGCTTCCGACACACAACAGCCCTGTCCTTTCTTATAGACATCATTGGCAAATGTAATCTCCCAGCCTTTCTTGCTCTGCACAGATTTCAAAGTCCGGTATCTTTTATATGGATGTTTTAATACCCAGTTAAATACTTTCTTAAGCTTTTTCTGCTTGCTGTCTGTAGTCTTTGTATTCGCCTGCATGATCTTCTTGGCCGTGATCATCGTATCGATCTTATTCTTTGTGTAGGTCGACAGCTTTGCCGTCCCATCTTTTCGAATCTTAATTCCGTCTACTTTGCAATTAAATTTCTGTTTCCCCGTCTGCCGGTCAAAATAGTAGTAATTTCCTTTCTTTTTCATCCAACCCTTTTCCATAACACCTTTTTTATTGAAATAACAGGTGTTTTTCCCAACAGTAACAAACTTCTTCTTTGCCAGCTTACCGTCTTCATATTTATAATAAGATTTTCCTTTTTTCTTATAGATATGTCCTTTTTGTTCTTTTTCTGTTGTCTGGATCTGATCAACCCCCGATTGCTTTTCCTCTGCCGTGTTATCGTCCAGCCACTGCACAGCGGTTGTATTTTCTGTGCTATACGAAACACTATTTTCCTGTAATTCTGCTGCCTGCGCACCCTCTCCCGGCACCACAAGCATTCCTGCCACCACTACCGCCGTAAGTAATATTGCAGCGGACTTTCGTAAATTTCTCATACTCTCTTTCTCCCTTTGTTTGATCTGTATCTCATAAATTCATATGATGACTGCATTGTAGCACAAATATTATCTTGTGTGGGCGGTTTGGAACAAACAACATCATAAACAACCGAAATTATTTAAAAAAAGCAAGTTATCCACAATTGGGATAACCTGCTTTTTTTGCTATTCTTACGAAGCAATCAACTGATCATCTTTGACATCAATCGTGATCACATCCTGTGCCCCGACATTACCTGCCAAAATCAACTTCGCAACTAATGTATCAACATTCTTCTGAATATAACGTTTCAATGGACGTGCACCGTAAACGGCATCATAGCCATGATCCATAATATAATGCTTTGCCTCATCCGTAATCTTCAATGTCAATTCCTTATCTGCCAGACGCTTATTCAGATCGGTTACAAGCAGATCAATAATGTTACCAATATTGTCCTTGGTTAATGGCTTAAACATAATCGTCTCATCTAAACGATTCAGGAATTCCGGTCTGAAATGCATTCTCAGATCTTCCATGACTTTATTCTTTGCATCCTCTGTGATCTCACCATTTTCACCAATACCATCCAACAGATAAGATGATCCAATATTCGATGTCATGATCAATATAGTATTCTTAAAGTCAACCGTCTTGCCCTTGGAATCTGTGATACGACCATCATCCAATACCTGTAACAACACATTGAATACATCCGGATGCGCCTTCTCGATCTCGTCAAACAAAACAACCGAATATGGTTTTCTTCTGACTGCCTCTGTCAACTGACCACCTTCGTCATATCCGACATATCCCGGAGGCGCTCCGATCAGACGAGCCACAGAATGTTTCTCCATATACTCACTCATATCAATACGCACCATATTGGCCTCATTATCAAACAATGCCTGTGCCAGTGTCTTGGCAAGCTCTGTCTTACCAACACCGGTTGGTCCTAAGAACAGGAAGGAACCAATTGGCTTAGTCGGATCTTTGATCCCTGCTTTTGAACGGATAATGGAATCGGAAACCAGTTCTACTGCTTCATCCTGCCCAACAACACGGGTATGCAATGCATCTGCCAAATGCAGTGTCTTGTTTCTCTCGCTTTCGGTTAATTTCGATACCGGAATTCCTGTCCACTTGGATACAATTGCCGCAATTTCTTCTTCCGATACATTCTCATGCACCATTGCTTTTTCTTTGTCACTTTCTTTTGCTTCTAATTCTGCAAGTTCTTTCTGTAACTGTGGCAATTTACCATATTGTAATTCCGCTGCCTTGTTAAGATCATATCCTCGCTGCGCAATCTGAATATCATTATTGACCTGTTCAATCTCTTCCTTGAGTTCCCGGATCTTATCAACACCCTTCTTCTCATTGTCCCAGTCAGCCTTCATCGAAGCAAACTTCTCACGCAATTCCCGAAGTTCCTCCTGTAGCTTCTCTAATCGTTCTTTACTCAACCGGTCTTCCTCATTCTTAAGGGCTGCTTCCTCAATCTCTAACTGCATCATACGACGCTGGATCTCATCCAATTCTACCGGCATGGAATCCAATTCTGTCTTGATCAAAGCGCATGCCTCATCAACCAGATCGATTGCCTTATCCGGTAGGAAACGATCCGTAATATAACGATTGGAAAGTGTAGCTGCTGCAACAATTGCACCATCTGTTATCTTAACACCATGATATACTTCATACCGGTTCTTCAAGCCTCGCAAAATGGATATCGTGTCTTCTACCGTTGGTTCATTTACCATAACCGGCTGGAAACGACGTTCCAATGCAGCATCCGTCTCAATATACTTACGATATTCATCCAATGTTGTTGCACCAATACAATGTAACTCACCTCTTGCAAGCATTGGTTTTAACATATTACCTGCATCCAATGCACCATCCGTCTTACCGGCACCTACGATCGTATGCAGCTCATCAATGAACAAAATGATCTCACCATTGGACTTCTTAATCTCATCTAACACCGCTTTCAGACGTTCCTCAAACTCACCACGATATTTGGCACCTGCAATCAATGCACCCATATCCAATGCAAAGATCTTCTTATCCTTCAAGCCTTCCGGCACATCTCCTCTGACAATACGTTGTGCCAATCCTTCTACTGCTGCTGTCTTACCAACACCGGGCTCACCGATCAACACCGGATTATTCTTTGTCTTACGGGAAAGGATACGAATAATATTCCGGATCTCTGAATCTCTGCCGATTACCGGATCCAGTTTCTGCTCCTTTGCACGTTTTACCAGATCATATCCATATTTCTCCAGACTGTCATAGGTTGCTTCCGGATTATCACTCTCTACCCGTTGTCCGCCCCGGACATCTGCCAGCACCTTAAGAAAACGATCCTCGGTAATTCCATACTCTCCAAACAAGCCCTTCAACGCCTTATTCGGATGCTTCAACAATGCCAGGAAGATATGTTCAACCGAGATGTATTCATCACCCATCTGTTTTGCTTCTTTTTCCGCATTGACAAAGGTCTTCTGAAAATCGGAACTGGTAAACAGATTACCACCGGATACTTTCGGCCGGTATGCAACCAGCTTCTCTGCCTCCTTCGAAAATTGCTCCAAATCTATGTCCATCTTCTCAATCAGTTTGGCAATGAGACTTTCTTCCACCGTCAATAAGCTGAATAGAATATGCTCCTGATCAATCTCCTGATTATTGTATTCATAGGCAAGCTTCTCGCAATTTTCTACTACTTCTAATGATTTTTTCGTAAATTTCTCTGCGTTCATAATAAGTCCCACCTTTCTATGTGGTCTGTATTTTAGAGTATTCCTATTCCGACCACTAATATTTTCTTGAACAATGCTAGAATATCATCTTTTGTTAGCACTGTCAATAGGTGAGTGCTAAAATTGTCAGAAAATTTTATTTTCTTTGTTTTATTTTGTTTTCCGCTAATTTTATTGCCCCTCAAAAAGGACTATGCTACAATATCGAAAGATTTTACAATCAGAATAATTAGACTACAGAAATGAAAAGAAGGTGCAACTATGAATGAACATAAAAAACAACTAATAGGAATTCCCCTCGTATTGCTTGCCGGTTGCCTATGGGGATTGAGCGGTGTCCTTGGTCAACTTCTATTCCAGAGTACTGATATCTCGATCGGTTATGTCAGCACGATCCGTATGCTTGTATCCGGTGTGGGAATCCTCTCTATCTGCATTATAAAAAATGATTCATCCATGTTTGCCATCTGGAAAAATAAGAACGCAATGATAAGACTTTTCTTCTTTGCAATTGCCGGAGTCATGTCTGTGCAATACACTTATTTTTCTGCCATTGCAGCGTCTAATGCAGCCACCGGCACAGTCCTGCAATACACCTATCCAATCCTTATGTTACTCTATACTTCCTTATATATGAAGAAAATGCCATCTACCCAGGAGATTTTTGCGATCATATCTGCTTTCTTAGGGATTGTTTTGATTTCCACCCATGGTAATCTGCATACATTAAGTATCTCTAAGGCAGCTCTTGCATGGGGGCTTTCTTCCGCAGTTGCTTTTGTCATTTATACGGTATCTCCGCAAAAACTCCATAACCATTATAGCATTTTCGCCGTGACCGGTTGGGGTTTTCTCCTTGCCGGAATCCTTATGTGTATCATTACCAAAAGCTATGCTGTTCATGTTTCATTTACACCATATTCTGCTCTGCTTGTTACTGCAATTGCAATATTCGGTACTTTAATTCCATTTTTAATCTACGGATTCGGTGTACGTCTGCTAGGAAATGTAAAAGCAAGTCTGTTCGCCACAGTGGAACCTGTTGTCAGTGCTATTCTTGCATTTTTCCTTGCAAATGTCACTTTCACCAAAATCGATATTCTTGAATTTGTCTGTATCTTAGGTGCCATACAAGTTGTCGCCATGCAGGCTGTTCGCAAATCAAACGCATGAGAAATACACTTATCGGATCTCATTTACGTAGGTTGTCACCCGGTTCTGGATCGTTGTAGTTTGTACACATTTACGCTTTTATCGCCCAGCGTAGTTTTGTCGAACGTGCTCTTGGATTCCGGTTGCACTCCTCCGTAGAAGGACGTGTTACATCCTCTGAAATCTCTGAGTAGATTCCCTGTTTCTTCCCCTGCTTAAATGCCTTCTTCACAAGACGATCCTCACCGGAATGGAATGTAAGGATTGCCACTCTCGCTCCCGGAGCCAATACATCCGGCAGACTATCCAGAAAACTATATAATACTTCAAACTCACTGTTTACATCGATCCGCAATGCCTGAAAACATCTCTGACAGGATTTCTTCACTGCTTCCTTTCGTTCCGCCTGCGGAACAAAGCCCAATGCCTCCTCAATCACATTCTTAAAATCCGTTGTCGTATGAACAGCCCGTTTCTTTCGCTTCCAATCCGTAACCTTAGCTGCAATCTCTACCGCATATGGCTCATCTGAATTCTCCTGCAACATCCCGATCAGTTCTTCTTCTGTCACTTCATTCAAACGTTCGTATGCCGGTGTTCCCTGTTCCGGATTCAATCGCAAATCCAACGGTCCTTCCGCTTTATAAGTAAATCCCCGTTCCGGATTGTCAATCTGCATGGAAGATACACCAAGATCTGCCAATACAAAATCAAACTTTCCAACCTCTTCGGACAACTGTGCTATATTAGCAAAATTCATCTGTCGGATGGTCAGGATTTGCTCTCCATACCCCTTATCCGCTAAACGCTGTTTCGTCTTCTTACTCTCAATCGGATCTACATCCAACGCATAAATATGACCTCGCCCTTGCAGACATTCCAGCATTGCTTTGGTATGCCCTCCATATCCAAGCGTTGCATCTAACCCTTGTTCTCCCGGTTGAATCTTCAATACATCTAAGATCTCCTGCACCATGATCGAAATATGCATTCCCGCAGGGGTACTTCCCTTACGGATTACCTTTTCAATTGTATCCTGATACTTTTCCGGATTCTGTTCTTTGTATTTCTCTGCAAATGTTTTTGGATGTGTTCCACTATATCGTTTACGGCGCTTATGCACCTGTTCTCTCTCTTCCATTCTTATCCTCTTCTACTGCCTATAACAACACTCTACTCTATATATCCTAAATAATCTTCTTACATACATCCTTCAGGCAACAATTCCCGCAATCCGGCGTTGTACGCGCCGTACATACTGCACGTCCATGATACACCAGACGATGACAAAAATCACTTCCCTCATCCGAAGGTATCAATTTCCATAATGCCATCTCCACCTTTTTGGGTTCCTTTATTCCATCTACTAATCCCATGCGATTCACTAACCGAATACAATGTGTATCCGTAACAATCGCAGGCTTTCCAAATACATCGCCCATAATGAGATTGGCACTCTTACGTCCGACTCCCGGCAGCGCCAATAATGCATCAAAATCTTCCGGTACTTTGCAATCATACTGATCACGCAACATCTTCATACATGCACTGATATCCCTTGCCTTGCTTTTTCCAAGACCACATGGCTTAACAATCGCCTCAATATCTTCTACGGGTGCATCTGCCAAATCCTGAACACTCGGATATTTCGCAAATAGTCCCTCCACGACAACATTTACCCTGGCATCTGTACACTGTGCCGCCAACCTTACGCTGACTAACAATTTCCATGCATCATCATATTCCAGGGTACATCCGGCATCCGGATATTCCTGTTTTAACAACTCAATAATATCCAATGCCCGCTGTTTCTTTGTATAACGTTTCTTTTGTTCTGCCATTGATCTATTCCTCTGTTTTCATCCGATAATTGTGCATAAGCGGTCCTCTGCCATGTCCCAAATCCAGTCCGGCTGCAATTGCACCGGCTACATACTCTTTTGCCTTGCGAACACTTTCTTCCATTGTATAACCTTTTGCAAGAAATGTAGCAATTGCAGAAGACAGCGTACACCCTGTACCATGCGTATTTGCATTCTCATATCGCTTGCCGGATACCCAGATGATCGCTCCATCCATATATAACAGATCGTCCGCTGTCTCCGTTAAATGTCCCCCCTTGATCAATATGGCACCCTTGCAATACGCTGCAATCTCTTTGGCAGCCTGTTCCATATCTGTCCGATCCTGAATCGTAATACCACTTAATACTTCCGCTTCACTTAAATTCGGTGTTATAATGTCCGCTCTTGGAATTAACTGCTCCTTCAGCGTGCGCACTGTACGATTCTCCATCAGATTACTGCCACTCGTTGCAACCATAACCGGATCTACAACAATATTATCCGCTTCGTACTCATCTAATTTTTCACAAATTGCTTCCATAATATCCGGCGTAGCGATCATTCCTAATTTCACTGCTTCCGGACGAATATCCTGAAATACCGAATCAATCTGTGCTTTTACCATCTGTACGGAAACTGCTTCCACGCCTTGTACCCCGGTCGTATTCTGCGCAGTCAATGCCGTAATCGCCGTCATTCCGTACTCCCCTAATGATGTAATAGTCTTTAAATCTGCCTGAATCCCTGCACCGCCACTGGAATCAGAACCTGCTATACTTAATATTGTATGCATACATTTGCACCTTCCTTTTCGTAACTGTCCCTACTTAGCAACCAATTCATCTGCAACTGCACGAAGTTGTTGTGTTGCTTTCCGAATATCCGGTGCCGCAAAGATAGCAGATACAACCGCTACACCATTTACATGGGAACCTTTTAATTGTAGCATATTATCTTTCTGAATGCCACCAATGGCAACAACCGGTATGGAAACAGCCTCGCATATTTCTTTGAGTGTAGCAAATGATACCGCTTCTGCATCTAACTTTGTAGAAGTTGTAAAAACAGAACCTACTCCAAGATAATCTGCCCCATTTTTTTCTGCCTCAATTGCTTCTGCAACCGTATGTGCAGATACACCAATGATCTTATCCTGTCCTAACATCCTGCGTGCTTCCACGAGTGCCAGATCACTCTGACCAATATGAACTCCGTCTGCATCAATCTCTTTGGCAAGTTCTACATCATCATCTACTACATATGGAACATGGTATGCATCTGTAATTGTTTTCACCTCTGTGGCCAATTTTACAAATTCCGGATATGCAAGATTCTTCTCACGGATCTGTATAAAAGTGGCTCCCCCTTCCAGAGATTCTTTCACTACTTCGGGCAACGTCCGTCCATTCAGCCACATAGAATCCGTTACAGCATACAAACACATTGCTTTCCTGATCTCTTCTTTACTAAATGCTTTCATATTCTTTCCTTCTTTCTCAAAATACCATATGCCGGATGTTTTCCCATCTCTTGACTGGATTCATCCGGCATATCTTTTATATCTCTTCTACTTTTGCACCATGTACCAGCGTTTCGCCATCTAACCGGCTCATGGCATCGATCAGATACATACGCAGGCTGGATGTTCCGCTTCCCTCAGCCTGCACTTTTGCCCCTGCAATTTCACCGCACAAGCCTTCCGCAGCAATCGCCGCTACTACTGCATTTGTCGGATTCTCCATATTAGCTGCTACATATCCGGCAATCACACCATCTAACATACATCCTGTTCCTGTAATCTTTGACATGTCTGCCACACCATTTCTCGTTGCATATGCATGTTCTGCATCTGCAATCACATCAATGGCTCCGGTAATCGCAATGATAGCTCCGGTTGTTTTGCTCAGTTCTTTCGCAAATTCCGCGGTATCTGCAAGATTATCATCTGTAACGGTATCTGCTACATCTGCATCCACGCCCTTTGTAGATCCGCTTCCGGAATATACAGTCTTAATCTCTGAAATATTGCCACGGATCACTGCAAACTGAATTTCCTTCATCAAACGAAAAGTTGTCTCTATACGAAACTTCGATGCACCTGCTCCAACCGGATCAAGAATGACCGGATGTCCTAATGCATTTGCTTTCTTTCCCGCTAAGATCATGGATTCAATGGATCTTTCATTCAAAGTTCCAATGTTAATGACTAACGCATTACAGATTGAGGTAATATCTTCTACATCCTTCTTATCATCACTCATGATCGGTGAGCCACCACAGGCTAACATCATGTTGGCAACATCATTTACCGTTACATAGTTGGTAATAAAATGCACTAATGGTGTCTTCTTTCGCACATTCTCCAGAATTGTTTTCATAATTTATCCTTTCTTTCCAGGCTCAAGCCGTCCATCTCGCCTATTGGCTCGATGATCGGGCTACGCCCTATACCCCAAGATGCATCTGGCTACTTATGCAAGCAAGCTTGCCGTAGCCCATGCATCTTAGGGTGCACGGCTTGAGCCTAGTCCATGATGTCAACGTCTTCGCCGCGAAGAATTTTGTTGATATTTCTTACGGCACACATTTTACCACACATGGTACAGGTATCTTCTTTTTCCGGTTTTGACTCTGCACGATATCTTCTTGCTTTGTCACCATCTATCGCTAAATCAAACTGTTTTTCCCAATCCAGCTCCCGACGGGCTTCTCCCATCTGATGATCCCAGTCTTTGGCTCCCGGCACACCCTTTGCGATATCTGCCGCATGTGCTGCGATCTTAGAAGCAATGATTCCTTCTTTTACATCCTCCACCGTTGGCAGACGTAAATGTTCCGCAGGTGTAACATAACATAAGAAAGATGCTCCATAGGTAGCTGCGATTGCTCCGCCAATTGCAGCCGTAATGTGATCATATCCCGGTGCAACGTCCGTAACCAAAGGACCTAACACATAAAATGGTGCCCCTTTACAGATTGTCTGCTCAATCTCCATATTCGAACGGATCTGATTCAGTGGCATATGTCCCGGTCCCTCGATCATAACCTGTACATTCTTATCCCATGCACGCTGTGTCAGTTCTCCCAATGTAACCAATTCTTCAATCTGTGATATGTCTCCGGCATCCTCAATACATCCCGGACGGCAGGCATCTCCTAAACTGATCGTTACATCATACTGATTACAGATATCTAAAATCTCATCATAATACTCATAAAATGGATTCTCATTTCCGGTAAGCTCCATCCATGCAAAGATAATGGAACCACCACGCGATACAATATTCATATGACGTTTTGTATTCTTAAAACGCTGTGCCGTTGCTTTATTGATACCACAATGAATCGTCATAAAATCCACACCGTCTTCCGCATGCATTCTCACTACATCAATCCATTCTCTGGAAGTAATGGATTTTAATGCCTTGTTATAATACACTACTGCATCATAAATCGGAACGGTACCAATGATCGCACTACATTCCGATGTCAATTTGGTACGGAATTTTCTTGTATCTCCAAAAGAACTTAAGTCCATGATTGACTCAGCACCAAGGTTGACTGCCTCCTGTACCTTTTCCATCTCCACATCCATATCCAGGCAGTCCTTCGAGGTACCCAGGTTCACATTGATCTTTGTCTTTAATTTGGTACCAATTCCATATGGTTTCAAACATGTATGATTCTTATTGGCCGGAATAGCTACCTGCCCCTTTGCAACCAGATCACGAATTGTCTCTGCTGACATATTCTCATAATCCGCTACCTGCTTCATCGCTTCTGTAATGATGCCCTTTCTCGCAGCATCCATCTGTGTTGTGTATTCCATTTCATCCTTCCTTTCTATATAACAAAAGACTCCCTGCCGTCACAGAGAGCCTCTATTCATGTTCTTACTTATCCCATATCTCGAATCCCTACGTTAGCATTACCTAAATCAGGTTGCGGGTCGAAGTTGATGACTTCCTCTCAGCCTGCTTCACAAGCTCCCCGTTCCTATTCAATTCCTGTTTAGTGTAACATACCCATTCATTGTTTACAATACCAAAATGTATGTTACGCCTCGTTCTCCGGTATCTCAACAACCGGTCCGCCTGTTAATACCCTTAATATTAAAAATGTTCCCAGTAACAATGTAATGCCTAACACAAATGGCACGATCGGAGTCTGCACAAATCCGGCAACAATATATGTCACAAAAGAAACCGCCGCCACAGTCACTGCATATGGAAGCTGCGTAGACACATGATTTAAATGATTACATTGTGCTCCGGCAGATGCCATAATGGTAGTATCGGAGATTGGGGAACAATGATCGCCGCAAACGGCTCCTGCCATACATGCAGACATCGCAATGATCATCATGGTCGGATTCTTATCTTCAAATGTATGAACAACGATTGGAATCAATATACCAAAAGTTCCCCATGATGTACCGGTTGCAAACGCAAGAAAACAGGCAATCAGGAAAATGATTGCCGGTAACAGGCTTAACCAGTTACCGGATATTCCATTCACGACAGAAGCTACATACTCCTTGGCTCCAAGACTATCCGTCATTGCCTTCAATGTCCATGCAAATGTAAGAATCAGAATTGGAGGCACCATTGCCTTAAATCCTTCCGGCACACACTCCATTGACTGTTTGAATTTTAATATATTACGCAATTTGTAATAAACAATCGTAATAATAAGTGCTACAAAACTTCCGTACATCAATCCTACGGAAGCTACACTATTCGAAAACGCCTCAATGATTCCGGCCCCACTGAAAAATCCACCTGTGTAGATCATTCCTGTAATACAACATACAATAAGTGCAACAATCGGAATTACCAGATCGATCACTTTTCCTCTACCGTCATCCGTTGCATCCTGAGAATCCGTATACGGACGATCCGGGGTTGTAAAGAGATCTCCATGTGTTGCATTGATCTCATGTGTCCGCATCTGTCCAAAATCTACCTTCATAATAACCATTGCAAACATTGCAACGATCGTAAACAATGCATAATAATTATATGGAATCGCTTTGAGGAATAACTGAAATCCATCTTCTCCCTCTACGAATCCGGTAACAGCCGCCGCCCAGGATGAGATTGGCGCAATGATACAGATTGGTGCTGCTGTTGCATCAATCAGATATGCCAGTTTTGCACGGGATACTTCGTGTTTATCCGTAACCGGCCGCATCACACTGCCAACCGTCAGACAATTAAAATAGTCATCTACAAAGATCAGAATACCGAGAAAGATGGTTGCAAGCTGTGCACCCACTCTCGTCTTAATATGCGTAGATGCCCATCGCCCAAATGCTGCCGATCCACCTGCCATATTCATCATACAGACCATAATTCCTAATACAACCAGAAATACCAGAATACCAACATTATCCGGCTTGGACAATACTCCTACAATTCCGTCCTGAAACACATGTTTCATTGTTAATTCCAGACCAAAATTTGAATAAAACAATCCTCCAATAACAATTCCCACAAACAGCGAGCTATAGACTTCCTTCGTGATCAGCGCTAAACCAATCGCAACAATCGGAGGTACCAGCGCCCAGAATGTGGCATACATCTGTGATACATACTCCATAAGATTCTCCCTTCTCTTTCGAATAGCAACCTATCTATCGTGTCGCTCATTTTCTACATAAATGGTATTGTACCATATATATTCCTTTTTTCCAATAAAAAAAGACCGTTTCTTTACTTCTGCAAAAGAAAACAAAACAGTCTTTGATCATTGAATTCTTAATTATGCCTCATGCGGAAAAATAACAGTAAGCAACATCTTAAAATCCTCCTTTGCATATACGCCATGAGGAATGGTTGCCGGCATCACAATTGCTTCTCCCGCATGACAGGTATGCTCTACTCCATCAACCGTAAACAAACCGGTTCCTTCTAAAACATATGCCATCGCATCTCCGAATGAATCATGCGTTCCAATCTCCTCACCTTTCGAAAAAGCAAATAGTGTCACGCTCACCGCATCATTCTGTGCCAACGTCTTACTAATGACCTGTCCTGGCTGTACCTCTAATTCCTTTGCTAAATTGATAACCTTTTCATGATCAATATTTTTAATAAATGCCATATCGCATTCCCCTTTCTCAATATAATACATCATGGGTAGCATCAAAATGTCTTCTGTTATTATAACAACATTAAAAAAAATTATTCGGCAGCTTTTTCTGTTGTCTCTTCCTCTTGTTCCTCAGAATCGCCTTTCTGTGTTGTTTCCGAATCTTCGCCGTCTTCCGAATCTTCTTCCGCATCACCTTCCCCTGAACCTTCTATCTCTTCATCTGATGCCTCTGTATCATCATATAACTGTGTCTGCTGTTCGTTATACTCATCTTCGGATATCTCCGTTAATTTTGCATTATCATATAAGAAATCCGCAACCTTTTGGTAAGTAAGCTGATAACCAACTTCTTCCTCGCTATAATCTTTCAAGAAATCCTCTGCACTTTCATACCCATACGTTGCATAATTGTCTTTTACAAATTGATCTACCTCTTTTTTAGAACAGCTGATCTTCTCTTTTTGTGCAATTGCTCCCATGATCAATTCTGAATTCACATTGTTAATAATATCCTGTTTCTTTGTATCCTCATCTAATCCTAACATCTCTTCGAACTCAGACAATTCCATTCCATACATAGACGCTGAATATTCATTATCATTGTTATAATTCTCTTCACATTCTGTATACAGATCATCCGGATAACCATTGAATTTGGAGTTGTCTAACAAATACTGCATAATTTCCTGTACGGCTGCTGACTTATATTCTTCTTCACGACTTTCTTCTAATTCCTTCTTCTTGGCAGCCTCATATTCTGCTTTATCCTTATATTCCGTATTTTCCTTTACAAAATCATCATTGTATTCCGGAACAATTTCCTTGCTGATCTCATTCAAAGTAACATCTACGGTCGCTTTCTTTCCGATATCTGCATCATCATATGCATAATCTTCCGTAATTTCCACATCGATCTTTTTATTGTCACCTGTCTTCATTCCAACAAGTTCTTCTTCTACTTCCGGAAAAAGATAGCCCTCTCCGATCACAACATCCTCGTCTTGTGCAGAATAATTCTCATTCTCTTTGCCATCTATCGTAGTTTTATATGTTACATTCGCATAATCATCTTCCTTTGCAGCCCGGTCTGTGATCGGATCATAGGTTACATAATCATACATCTCTTCATCAATTGCACTCTGCACTTCCTCATCCGTAATCTCAAATGTAACTTTTGATGCTTCTACTCCTTTGTAATCACATAAATCTACATATTTTGAATATGAGATATTCTTCAGGTACGGATTGCTTTGCCCACATCCGGTTATCGCTGCCATAATCAATACACTTGCCATTCCTAACGCTATTATCTTCTTCATTCTTATCTCCTTTATCTTATGGTAATATATAACCTGCTGCCCGATACAGTTCGTACCATTCTTTACGGCTCAGTATTATGTTAACCGATTCACATAACTGCACTAAATGCTCCGGATTCATTGTACCTGCCAAAACCTGCATCTGTGCCGGATGTCTGAGTATCCACGCAATTGCAATCGCTGATTTGGTAACATGTCTTTCCTCTGCAATTCTGCCTAATACATCATTTACCTCCGGGAATTTCTCATTATCAATAAAACTGCCCTCAAAGAAACCATACTGCAACGGCGACCATGCCTGAATCGTTATATTATGCAATCTGCAGTAATCTAAAACTGCCATATCTCTACTTGCAGCTCCGTCTGTCAACATATTGGCTTCTAATCCTTGTTGTATCATTCCTGCATGCATTAACCCAAACTGCATCTGGTTCACCTGTATCGGAACTTTACACACCGACTGTAACAATTCAATCTGTGCGGACGTAAAGTTGCTCACTCCAAATCTTCTTACCTTCCCGGTTCTTTGCAGCTGATGAAGTGTATCTGCTACTTCCTCAACATCCATCAACGCATCCGGTCTGTGTAATAACAGCAAATCAATATATTCCGCCTGTAACCGGCGTAAACTGTCATCCACGGAAGATAATATATGTGCAGCCGAAAAATCATAATATCCATCACGGATTCCACATTTGGTCTGAATCCTCATACGCTCCCGCATTCCCTTATTCTCCGCAAGGGCTTTTCCGAATACCTCTTCGCTTCTTCCTGCTCCGTAGATATCCGCATGGTCAAACAGGTTCACCCCGTTATCTAATGCTATATTGATCAATTTGGAGACTTCCTGTACCGACATATCAGCCATTCGCATACAACCTAACCCGATCCGGCTGGCATCCATATTGGAATCTCCTAACTCCATCGCCATCTCACCGCCTAACGGTTTCACGGATTTGCTTTCAAAGCCGACTGTTCCCGCCACTTTATTTGCCATCCGCATCAGAATATTCCGGTGTGTTTTGATTACGTGGAAATATATATTTTCTACCTTATCTGCAAACTGCTGTGTAGAAAACGGCTCTGCACTTGCCATGGCATTCTTACTGTAATCAATGCCTTGTGGATTCCTTAATACCTTATCCATTCCTTTTACAAAAGAATCCTCGTCTAGAAATTCATATCCATTTTTCCCTTCAAACAATACTCCATCCAAACAAGGATCTCTTCTCGCTACAACCGGCAATCCCGAAGCTAATGCCTCAATATAGGTTAATCCCTGTGTCTCGCTGGTTGATCCGGAAACAAAGACATCCGCCACCTGATAATAATGCGTAATCTCATCCCATGGTTTTGCTCCGGCAAATATAATCTGCTTTCTATGTTTGAGCGTCCTTGCCTGACGTTCTAATGTTCCCCGTTGCGGTCCGTCCCCAACTACAAGAAATGTAACATCCGGATTCGTATCCATATAATGATTCAGGTATAGCATTACCTCATCAATATTCTTCTCATCAGATACACGGCCTAAATAAAGGACGACTTTATTGTCCTTCGGAATACCTAGTGCCGCTTTTAACTTGTTACGCTGCATTGCCGTGTCCCTGACTTCAAAATGACTCAGATCAATTCCTGTCGGGATTACATTGATATCCGGCTTAACACCATAATGCCGCATCAGATTGGCTACCTTTTCTGTCGGAACAATCAGTTCTTCTGCACCACGGACACTGAATTTACTAAACATTTTAACAAATGCTTTTGCTCTTTTTTCACTGGAAATATACTTCTTAATATAATGTGTATAATCTTCATATATCGTATGATATGTGTGGACAACCGGAACGAACAGCTCATGTGCCATGATTCTTCCAAACATTCCGATTGCAAACTCTGTATTCGTATGAATAATATCTAACTTCATCTTATGGATCTTCATTGCGATCTTCGGATGATAAAATAATCCAATTCTACGCTCCGGAACAAAGGAACATGCTTTTGACGGAACACGGAATACACCTTTTTCATTCGCCGGTGCGTCCGGTGTCTTTGTCGTAATGACATATACATTGTGTCCCTTTTTCTCCAGTTCTTTTTTTAATAAATATACGGAATTCGCAACTCCATTCAATTCAGGATAATACGTGTCCGTAAATAATCCAATATTCATATTCTGACTCCTTGCTTCCCTGTCATACAAAGCTCATTGTAATACATTTCCGTGAAAATGTCTTGTAAAATTTTTGTGTCTCTTAATATCCCCTCTGTGCTTTTTCTTTTGCTTCCGCTATCTCTGCCTCTTTCTTTGCTTCATCCTCAGCAGCCTCCCGATTCAACCGGTCTATGATCTCCTGTGCTCTTCTTAAATTTTCTGCTTCCTGCTCCGCCAACTGCCCTGCTTTCCGTTCCTCTTCCTCATGCAGTCTGGCCTCCCTGCCTTCTTCAATAAATGCATTTACATTCACCTTATTGGCATTCATAATGGCAGCGATCCGCTCTTTTTCCTGTTGTTCCCTGCGTAATCTCTCTATTTCCTGCTGTCTGTTACGTTCCTGCTCCCGCCTTAGCTGTTCTGCCCTTTGCCGTGCATATTCTGCATCATCATAAGTTGTATTCGGCGCATACCGTTCCTGCACCGAATCTGCCTGTACCATATCTGCCACATTCTCTTCCATATCTGCAGATTCACTATCTGTCTTCGATGTCACAGACACAATCGGCTGTTGCTCCGCCCGTACATTATTATCATAGCGGATAATAAACACCGGAAGGATCACCTGTTGCCACCACTTGATCACGTTGCTCTTTAATTTTGAAAAAAATGTCATAACCGCCCTTTTCCCTTCTCTGTTCTATACCCATTCATTTATTCATCATCTTCCTGCGGAAATTGCCGCAATAAAAAACGCCTTTTATATTTCAATGTTGCATAATCCGTAATCCGCTTCAGACATGTAAAATCTGCCGTACCTCCAATTACCCCGATAAATGTTGATCCCTGTAAAAACTTACCATATAACAATTCATGTGATAATGCTTCCGCCGATGCATCGATCTGTCTTCGGATCTGTAACTCTACAACAAATGAATCTGTCTTTTGTTCTTCCTCCGCAAATTCCTCTTTATAATATCGTCTTATCAATTTGTTCATATCGGCATCTTTCTTCTGTAATTCATCCCCACTTTTCAACGCTGTGTCAATCAGCTTAAGAATAAATAATTTCTCTTTCTCTTCTCGATAGGAAAATCCATAACTTAATGCAATCTCATAAATGCTCTTCAACATGACCGAAACAAAGATCGGAATATCCGGAATGCCTAACCCTACTATACCGAATCCGATTCCCTCTATCGTTGTGATCGTAAGATTCTTCGCTCTCGTTCTTCTTGCCTGACGTTCAAATTTCCGAATCGTCTTACCGCTAAATCCCTCATGCCGGATATCTCTTTCATGCTCCCTGAATAGCCTTACCTGTCGTTCTTTCCGATACGTTTTCTCAATGAGCCCCGATCCTTTTTCAAACACTGTCACAAATGCCTTGTTAAATGCCGTCTCTAACGTCTTCTGTAAAGTAACCGGCACTTTCTTCTCAACAAACCTCACCCATTTCGGTGTCTTGTCCATAATATGCCCTACGATGTAAGACTCCTCTTTTAATTTCTGTAACCGCCACTCATTTTCCCATGAAAACTGACTCATATGCATCCTTCTTTTCTATATAAACTCAATCATATATTCTTTAAATATGCCTCTCCTGTAATCTCAAATATCCTAAGCACTATATACAAATATTATACATTACCCCCCTCATAATAACAACTTAAAATTCCTCTTGCACAGCGTAAGTTTTTCGCGAAGATAACGTGAATGGCACATGCCCGAAAACGTAAATAAAGCCATGTAAGTTTGTCTTATATGGTTAAGCAGGCTGGTCTGTCTACGCCGGTGCTTGGTGAGGTTCTTACGAACCTAGCACCGCTGCGTAGGCAGTATAAGTGCAAACGTGCCTGCGTACCATAAAGGCAAACTTACATGGCTTTCTCTATACCTTTCGCATGTGCCCTCACACATCGTCCGTCTCCTTACGCTGTGCAAGGGTAATCGGATTAAAAGCGATCCATTCCGAGGTTTCCGTTTAGGCGTTTCAAGTATTCTTCCGGATTCTTTTTTAATTGTGCCATCATGACAAGTGAATCCAGCACCATTGCAACTTTATTGCAATCTGCTCCATTTTTTCCATAATCCTGCATCAGATTATAATGTTCCACCTGCCATACATACAGATCTGTCAGTGAATACCCTTCGCGTTTCATTTCATCCAATAACGTCTGATGATCCGCATAATATGCAAACTCTTTCATCAGTTCCCCGTCTGTGGCAAGCTCCTTCCACAGCATCTCCATATACGCCTGATCTCTATCCGCATATGCACATAATTCTTTCAGATATTCATATCCTTTTACGCGTCTTGCATCATATATAATTGTACTCAACGCACCTCATCTCCTTCTATTTTTCGCCGGCAAGATATGGCAATGGATCTACCGCCTCTCCATTGATTCGAATTTCAAAATGAAGGTGTGGTCCCGTGCTTCGTCCGGTATTACCGGAAAGTGCAACCTGCTGTCCCTGATCTACATATTGCCCAACGCTTACTGTGACTTCGCTTAAATGACCGTATCGGGTAGTCACACCATCGCCATGGTCAATGATCACGCAGTTACCATAGCCGCCTACCCAGCCTGCTGTTATTACCTGTCCTGCCCGTGATGCACGCACAGTTGTTCCGATCGGAACTCCAACGTCTGCTCCTGCATGGAGTCTGCCCCAGCGGTATCCAAAATTAGAAGTCAGATTCCAGTTGGTAACCGGATACATATATGTCGGCTTTGATTTGGTCCCTCGTTTTACCACTTCTGCAACGGCTGCCACTTCAACGGTTTCTTTTAAGTTCTCACGTTCCGATTCCACATCATCTTTGTATGTAACAAGATCTGTTACGACATGGCTGCCCGGTGTTCCTTCCTGAACAACCTCCGTCTCGCCAATGAACATACTGTCGTCATCCTGATATACAACATCTTCATTATAACTTTCCTTGTATGTCTCCTGTTTCTCCACAAGAATCTGCAATGCCGCTTTGGGCACTGTAATATTCAGACGATCATCATAATAAATATCGTCATCTGATTCAATCTGCGGATTCAGTTCCTTAATCTCATCCACAGATATATTATTCTTCTCTGCAATAATGGATAATGCGTCACCCGGTTCCACAACATAAATGCCTGCCTCCGCATTTTTGGTTGTCATTTCTGTATAGGCAGTATCCTTATCCTTGATCTGAGATGCATTAACATAGGTTTCCATCACCTGAATAGTATCTGCAAATCCTACATATTTGACACCATCATCCACGCCCTGCTCTGCTACTGCCGAATCCTGCGTTGTTGCTTCTTCCGTGTCTGCCGGTGCCTCTGTACTCTCCGAAGAATTCTCTGTATCCTCTCCCGCTGCTTCTGTGGAGGTCTCCTCAGAATCTCCACCCTGCGTTTCCTCTGATGCAGATTCTCCTTCCTGTGTTGCCGCCTCGGTTGTGGACTCCTCACCGGTCAGGTAGCGCTGTGTCTTCTCCGGAATTGGTACAATCCCATCTACTCCCGTTACATCATCCTCACCAAGCGGAACCTCTGTGGTTGCCTCACTTGTATTTTCTGTATCTGTGTTTTCGGCAGAACCTTCTTCTGTTACAGCCTCCGTCTCAGAAGAATTCTCATCCGGAGTTGCTGTCGTTGCTTCCGTCGTTACTTCTTCCGAAGCTTCTTTTCCCGTGTTCTTATCTTCCACCTCTACCTCGTACATCGTAACATTACGGCTTGCCGGAGGCTTCAGACCAACCTGAAACTGATCGTTGGAATCATAGGTATTCTGTGCCTGTTCGAGTATCGAGATCACATCCGCCATATGTTCCACCGTCACCGTATGATCATCCACCCGCATTGTATAAGCAAGTCTCTTATCTGCATCTGCGTAATTGTCAAAACTTTTCAGAATGGCATCCTCTAACTTTTGCGATTTGAGAACTTTTTTTCCCTCAATCGCCTTTGCATCTTTTTCTTTATCCGCTTCTGCATAGGTCACATCTATATTAAGTGCCCTGATTCCCTTTGCATTATATGCCAGTCTTGCCTGCTTATAAGCATTTTGCGCAGCTTCCTCACTTGGTGCAAGTGCTACGACATCCCCATTGATCATAACCTTGATCTTCGGACCAAAGGAAATGCTGCTGATTGCAGACACAAGTGGATTCTCCGTCAAAAATGCCTTTTCTTTATCTGTTAATATCTTTCCCGCTGTAGGCGCAAGCAAAATGCCGACTACCGTACCAAACATTGCCGCTTTAAACCAGCCAACCTGCATCCGGGTTTTAAAATTAAACTTTTTCACATGCATCCTCTTTTCACTCTACACATACTCATTATTTTGCTTTACGAACAGAATATCCAAATGATCCCAGATGTTCTCCCAACGCATAATACTGACCATGTGAATATGCCAGTAAGTCTGCATCATTCATATGAAATGCTCCCTTTTCGTCCATATATTCATCCGATACCTGTACATTTACGACCTCGGCAATAAACATATCATGACTTCCAAGTTCTAAAACCTGTTTTACTTTGCATTCAATATTGACCGGGCTTTCCATAATGATCGGGGCATTAATCTTCTCCGCCTCTCCCTTCGTCAAATGCATTGCTGCAAATTTGTCTTCATCTTTTCCGCTTCGCACACCACAATAATCGGTTGCCTGTACCAGATCCCTGGTTGTCAGATTGATTACAAACACGCCGCTTTCCTTGATCATCGGATAGGAATGTCTTTCCTTTCGAACCGAAATCGACACCATCGCAGGATCGGAACAGATCGTTCCTGCCCAGGCTATTGTCAATACATTGTCATTTCCTTCTTTATCTCTGCAGCTTACCAGCACAGCCGGTACCGGATATAACATATTGCCCGGTTTCCATGATTGTTTTCCCATTGTCTTAACTCCTTTTACAAAAATAGGCAGGAACCTTCGCTTTTTCCTGCCTTACGGACAAGCGTCCTGTCTTTTGTATTATAGCGACAATCTAATTTTTTCGCAACTTTTAAATAGTATATGTTGTGTATAAAAAAAAGACGCTTGCATATTCTATTTACATGTAGTATTATGTCCATACAGCATAACATAGTATTCAATACTACATTACAAAGTATTCAACAACAGAAAGGGTGTGTTATCATGACTACCATTACTTTAAAATCAAAACAAAATATTCATTCCTATGCATCGGAAGCTTCTCTTCCGGTCACCATACAAAAAAGAACTTTTCGGGTAAAAGATCCGGGAAGTGCACTAACGCATTTTATTGCCATGATTGCTGCCATCATCGGCACAGCTCCTCTTTTAAGAAAGGCTGCTTCCGGAAGCAATCATGCATATTTGAGTGCTTTTACAATATTTATACTCAGCATGATCTGTTTGTATGCAGCCAGTACAACGTATCACACGTTTGACATTTCCGAATCTGTGAATAAGGTATTACGAAAGATTGACCATGCCATGATATTTGTATTGATTGCCGGTTCCTATACCCCGGTCTGTCTGATTGTTCTTCCGAAATCAATCGGTCTGCCGCTTTTAACTACTGTCTGGGCAGTTGCAATTGTCGGATCGATATTCAAGATCTGCTGGATCACCTGCCCACACTGGCTGTCTTCGGTTCTGTATATCAGTATGGGCTGGCTCGTTGTCTTTGCATTTTCTCCGATCATGAAGAATCTGAGTCACGCAGCCTTTCTATGGCTTCTGATCGGCGGTATCATTTATACGGTGGGTGGCATCATCTATGCCCTAAAACTTCCGCTTTTTAAAAAATGCAACTGGCGGTATTTTGGAAATCATGAACTGTTTCACTGCTTTGTAATGGCCGGAAGTCTTTGTCATTACATTCTTGTTTACAAATACCTTGCATGATCACACCCCTGACCGCAAGATCTATGTTGTAGATTCTCTTGCTGCTTCTTCCGGATACGGACTTCTGATGGATACTCTTGCTGACATACGCGAGGCAAATAGAATGAATACAAAAGGGCTGTCGCACTAAGAAATAGTGCGCAGCCTGATCTTACCGTACATAACTGATAAAGACATTGCCACTGTCCTTTACCTTACTTTCAAATTCTTCTCTGGATTCTACAATGTCCTCTGTCTCAAGAGGATTGATATAACGAATCTTCTGTCCGTTGTAACTGGTGACTAACACATATGTGCCATCTGCAAATCTCGTGATAACCGGTGCATCCTTACACAAATAATATAATCCATTTTCAAAATCACATCCGGTGATATCCGTTCCCTGTCGTCCGGTATATTTGAGGATTACATCCTCGATCGGCATTTCGTCTGCTATATCTTCTTGCATAGCGGACAGATCCGGATTCTTTTCTTCATACACACCCATCATATAAATACATGCAGACAATGTATCTTTTGTATCTGCAACCGTATAGATCTTAATCTTATCTGCAACCGTATGGTAATCCTTTACTGCAATCTTACGCCATACGATCACTCCATTCTCATCCAAAACTACCCCGGCATTCTCGTAGGCAACCCGTACTGCCTCATTCAGGTTCAGATAATCGGTCATATACTGTCCCTGACCATAACAGTAAAACTTCTTGTTAATATGATCAAATGCAATCTTAACCGTTGTATCTGTATCATTTACAATCTGTTTGGTGATCATCAATTCCGGTCTGGCTGTAACATATACATAATCCGGAAATGTCATATAAAGCTGATTATACGCATTATCCGTATATTTGTATGCCATTTTGATATCGTCTTTGTTTTCATTTTCTTTGTAGGTAATAAAATCCTGTGTTGTTGGTTCAAATGTTCCGTTAATCTTACGAACCCTGTCTAAATATACAACCCCGTCTTTCGCAGTTGCCTGCATAACATACACACCGGTCGTACCATATGTCTTCACTACATCCTTTTTCTGATTGATGATATCAATCGTAGAGATCGGGCAGGTAACCGTCTTGTCCAATGCGATCTCGATATCTCCCTCCCGGATCCTGCCAAGTACAAGATCTTCTTCCACAAATCCGATCGTCTCTAACCGCTCACCATTTGCGGCATCTAATGACCAGCTTTTTTTGCTGTCTAAGTCCAATACCGTAACGGAAGTCGTATTCTCCGGCAGCATTTCATTGGGATATCCGATCAGATGATTGTCCTCCGATACCGCCAAATGTTCGTTTAACACATCCTCAATGAAAATCTCCGATTTCTTTGTCTGGGTATCCACCTTCACTACGGCATCATTGTCAAAATAATAGAACTCTCCATCCTTATTCAGATACAGCAATGTCTCCATATCTTCTTTTAATATGCTGTACGGCTTATTGTTCTCGATAAACAACACTTCCTGCATCCGGTCTTTGTCTGCCTCAAACTGATACACTGCAATACCAACCTTCCCCTCATCTACGCCCCGGTTCATATACCCGTAAACCGCAAATGTGATATTGCCATCCTTATCCATCTTCAATATCTTGATATTGTTCTCATCATAGGTTACCCTGGCATCCGTGTAGTTGTCATTCTGACAGAATCCATATACATTTGTGATCGTTCCGCTATTGTAATCGTAGTACCACAACTGTCTTGCCTGTGTAAATGCAACCTTTGTCTTCTTATCATTGGTCACATATTGGAATGCATCATCATTGGTGACACCGATCTTAAAATTATTCGCTGTAATATTCACATTGTCAGGGGTAAATAATGCATCCTGTGTTCGTTTATAATCCAAAAGGTACACATTGCTTTCATCTACATATCGCACCCGGTAGTCTTCCGTAACATAAAAGTTTTCTACGATCTTATTCTCCATTGCAGAGATCATGTATTTTAATTGAATGATCGCATAGCTGTCATCAATCTCTTTGATGCTGGCAATCGGTTTTGTCAGCTGTGTCGGATTCAGATCTGCAAATGTGATCGTATCAAAACTGGAGTGAATATCCACCTCTGACAAATACTCATTATTACCATCTTCATTGGGCTCGATACTTTTTGAGATCGTCTTTTCCGCTTCTGCCTTATCAAAGATTGCCGCATTAAACTTTCCGACAAACTCTAATAATTTGTCTGTATGGAAATCATTTTCCACTACGACTCTTGTATAATATCTGGCTCCCACATCCTCGCCATTCATTGCTTTCAATACCAGCACATATTCCTGGAGTTCTTCTAATTTGGTTCGAAATGTAATGCTGACTTTGTCATAACCATCCGCCTGCGTCAGTTCCGTAACATCCCCATTCTCGATCAGATCTCCCTGATACTGACTCCGCAGCTCATATTGATAAGCATTATACTCCCGGGATCCCTGGTCAGACCACAATTCAATTGTCTGTCCATAATCCATTGGAGTGATCGTGTCACGAAAATACGTCGTATCCACCTTACCGGTATATCCATGAAGCGTATTAATGAACTGATCATGGTATCGTACATATACGATTGGCAGTTCCGCCTGCTCCATCTCCACCGAAACATCCTGCACTCCTGCATTGTCAATCCGGTTTACAACAAATATACTTCCTATAAATATCGCAAACAATATCAGTATTTTCGCAACTAATCTTCCGTCCATAACAATCTCCTATATTCTATCAGGTATTATTCCCTGTTATTTTCCTATCGAATTCCGCAATTTGCGAACTTTCTGCAAAACTTATCATGGCGTCTTCTTCTGACATACATCTCCTGACATACCATGATCTGCAACATATTCTTCCACTGGTCTTCCATATCTTTCTCTGCTTTCATGGCAAGCATATTCCATACCTCGTTTGCCATACGATAAATGGTCACTGCATCCGGATACTGTGCATACATCGGACTTCCTTCATACTCATACCGGTCTAAATATTCTTCTAAAACAGAAGCAGTCAGCCGCATTTCCTTTGGATATAACCGCTTAAAATACTCCAGATCTTTCTGACACAATTCCTCATCTTCCAAAAAATCCGGCTCGCTCGGAAACATTGCATCTAAATTATAATGAAACCCCTGCATATCCATATTTGCTCTCCTTTTATGTCTTCCATACTCTTAAAATATGCGAATTCCATAAAAATGTGCGGGTATTCCACTATACAACACCTGCCGTTCCCTGCAATAATAACGGGGCACGCAGTACACATCATCCCCTGCAAACACCGAATGGTTTGCGAAGGGATATCCTGTGCTGCGTGCCGGATTCATAGAATACCAAAGGGCATCCACCGTTACTTTTATTCGTCTCCGAAAGAGATTCCCAATGCTCTTGCATTTAGTACAATGCTGTCCTCAGGAGAAACATATTTCAATTTTCCTGCACTTTCAGCCAATGCAATATCGGTTACATCATTATCCTTTAATACAACAAGGCGGCCATATTTTTCTTCTTTGATCAACTGTGCTGCATATGCACCAAATCTGGAAGAAAGTACACGGTCAAATGCATCCGGACTACCACCACGCTGTGTATGTCCCGGTACTGCAACTCTCACTTCACAACCGCAATAATCCTTGATCTGATCTGCAATCTCATATGCAACAGAAGGATATGAACGCTGTGCGATCTTCTCTTTTCTCTTCTTCTTTGGCAGTGCTGCATCCTCTTTGGAAATTGCACCTTCTGCAACCGCAATAATAGAGAATCCTTTTCCTGCTTTACTTCTCTTATCCAGTGCCTTACATACACTCTTAATATCATATGGAATCTCCGGAAGCAAAATGATATCGGCTCCGCCGGCAATTCCTGCATGTAATGTAATGTGACCTACTTTGTGTCCCATGATCTCTACCACAAATACACGGTTATGGGATGCGGCTGTTGTATGGATACAATCAATTGCCTGTGTTGCAATATCTACTGCGGACTGGAAACCAAATGTCATATCGGTTCCCCACAGATCGTTGTCAATCGTCTTTGGAAGTCCGATTACATTTAATCCCTCTTCACTTAACAGGTTCGCAGTCTTTTGTGAACCGTTACCACCTAATACAACCAGACATTCTAATTTCAGTTTCTTGTAGGTCTCCTTCATTGCCTTTACTTTGTTGATACCATCCTCTGTCGGCTGGTCCATCAATTTGAATGGTTGTCTGGAACTTCCAAGGATCGTACCACCTTTTGTTAAAATACCGGAAAAATCTTCTGCCTTTAACAACTTATAGTTGTTGCGGATCAATCCCTTGTAACCCTCTAAAAATCCATACACTTCAATGTCATCCTTGTACATATTACAAAGACCTTTTACAACACCCCTCATTGTAGCATTGAGTGCCTGACAGTCGCCACCACTTGTCAACATTCCAATTCTTTTCATCTGATTACCTTCCTTTCTCTTGCGTCAAATTCTCATTTGCTGCTATATCATTTATAAATTTACTCTTCCTTCTAAAGCACGAAGAAGGGTAACTTCATCAATGCATTCCAGATCTCCTCCAACCGGGATTCCCGAGGCGATCCTCGTTACTTTGATACCGGTCGGTTTGACTAATTTGCTGATATACATTGCGGTGATCTCGCCCTCCACACCAGAGTTTGTTGCAATGATCAGCTCTTTTACGTCCCCGCGCAGCCGGACGATCAGCTCTTTCAATTTGATATCTTCCTGTCCGATTCCAAGTTTCGGTGAGATTGCACCATGCAATACATGGTACACTCCGTTGTATTTTCCTGTTCTCTCATATGCTGCAAGATCTCTCGGTGTCTCCACAACCATGATCGTAGATTTGTCCCGGTTCTGCGATGCACAGATTGGACAGATCTCTTTGTCCGTCAATGTATAACATTCTTTGCAATATCTGACATTCTCCCTTGCATTTACCATTGTATCAGCAAGAGATTTTACCTGATCTGCCGGCATATTGATAATATGATACGCTAACCGTTGTGCCGATTTGTTACCAATTCCCGGTAACCTTCCAAGTTCTTCTACCAGGTGATTCACCTGTTCACTATATAAATCCATTAGAACGGAAAGCCTCCCAATCCACCCATGCCGCCGGTAATCTTAGACATCTGGGAATTCTGGTCTTCTTCCTGCATGCGGAGTGCCTCATTGGTCGCTGCCATGATCAGATCTTCTAACATTTCAATATCGTCCGGATCTACCACTTCCGGGTCTAAATGAACTTCTGTAATCTCTTTCTTTCCGGACATTACAACCTTCACAACTCCACCACCTGCGGTTGCTTCGTAGGTTTTCTCCTCCAATGCCTTTGCCTGCTCCTCCATCTGTTTCTGCATACGCTGTGCCTGCTTCATCAGATTGTTCATGTTACCAGGCATACCTCCTGGAAATCCACCTCTTTTTGCCATAATTCTATCCTCCTAAAATTAATATCTTCTTTTTATCTATTCTTCTGTGATAATATCAAAATGTACCTTTGACAGATTCACACTTGTAACATCTTTTTCTGCTAAAGATTCCTTGGACTGGCAGGAGATCTCTACCTGCTTTCCGGTCAGTTCTGCCACCAGATCCTGCAATGCCTTCATGTGATCCTCTTTGGAAAACTGTTGAAATCCCATCTTTCCCTCTTGTGAATTATCAAATGACAGCAATACAGACTTGCGATCCGGACCAATGTTAATGCTTGCCGCATCTAACAGTTTCATTGTTCCCTGCCCGATCCGGTCCCGTAATTCAGAAGTCTTTCTTATCTTCTGGATATTCTCTATTATAAGTTTCATGTCTTCATATTCTGCTGGTGTCAGTTCTTTTTTCAGGACTTTCTCCCGGTCAAGATCCGGTTCTGTAACCTGCTCTTTTGCCGGACTGTCCGGTTGTTGTACCGGTGCAAATTGTCCTTCCGCCAACGCAATCGATGTTTTCTCCACCTTACGTTCCAGCACTCTCAGACGATCCAATATAGAATCCGTATCTACTTCCATCTGCGGTGTTGTCAGTTTGATGATCGCAAGTTCCAATGAAACTCTCTTCTGTGTCGCATACCGGATCCGGTTCGACAATTCCGAAAATACCCGGATATACCGCATCAGTGTGTTCAGTTCCAATTCCTGTGCTGTCTGTTTCATAATTGCCAGATTCTCTGCGGAAATATCCAGCTGGTCATTTACTTCGTCCGACACCTTCACCATCATCAGATTCCGCATATACCATGTAAAGTCTGTAACAAACTGTGAAAGTTCTCTTCCCTGCCAGATGATCTCCTCGATAATCGCAAGCGCCTCCATCGTTTGCCCCTTGGCAATCTCCACGATCAACCGGTTAAACACATCAATGTCCACCGCTCCGAGCACTTCTAATACCTTGTCATAGGTCAGTTTCTGTCCTAAATAAAAAGCAATACACTGATCTAGCAGACTCAAAGCATCTCGCATGGATCCATCCGCAGCCTTTGCCACATACCTGACTGCCTTTTCCTCTGCTTCAATCCCTTCTCTTCCAAGCAGTTCCATCAACCGCTCATAAATGGTCTCCAAACTGATCCGCCTGAAATCATACCGCTGGCAGCGGGACAGGATTGTAATCGGAATCTTATGTGCCTCCGTCGTTGCTAATATAAATATAACATAAGACGGCGGTTCTTCTAACGTCTTCAACAATGCATTAAATGCTCCAATGGAGAGCATATGCACTTCATCAATAATATATACTTTGTATTTTCCTTCTGCGGGAGAATATTGCACTTCTTCCCGGATATCTCTTATGTTATCCACGCCATTATTCGATGCAGCGTCAATCTCAATTACGTTCAATGAACTGCCTGCCTGAATTGCTTTACAAGTCGCACATTCATTACATGGGCTGCCATCTTCTAACGGATGTTCACAATTCACTGCCTTTGCAAACAGCTTGGCGACCGTTGTCTTTCCCGTTCCACGGGTTCCGCAGAACAGATACGCATGCCCGACACGGTCATGTGTGATCTGATTCTTCAAGGTTGTAACAACATGCTCCTGTCCTTTTACTTCCTCGAATTCATCCGGCCTCCACTTTCGATATAGTGCCATATATGACATAATTACATAGCTCCTCCCTAGTCAAACCGAAATACGGTATCTAACATCCGCAAAGTCTTAAAATTACCCTTTGCAGAAATCTCTCCCGCCATAAATCCCTTCTGGAAGGATGTTTTGTTCTCTATAATATTCTGCAGCACCTTCGTTGACGTACGCAGGACAACATCTGCTTCATCTGTCGCCGCATAAAATGTCTTCACATGATCCGGTGTTGCTTCCACATGAAGGATCTGATCCGTATCCGTAATAATGATCGCATAAGATGCTGTAAAATCATCCTGTGCATGATAATGGCGGATCAATGCTCCCGCAAAAGAATCCCCTTCTGTGCCAATATTCTTATCCGGTGCATATACCGGCTCTTTGGCAGATTCTTCCGGTACGGTCTCCGCTTCCTCTTCCGTTTTTTCTTCTTCGTCTTCCCGCAGCATTTTCTTAAACATTGCCGATAACTCTTCAATATCTTCCTTCTGCTGCTTCACATATGTCTCATCACTGACAAACTTAGAAAGCTGCTCACTCTCCTGCGGTGTCAGTTCAATTGTCCGTGTCTTCAGCAAATTGGCACGAACCGCCAAATTACTTGTTGGCAGACTCTTGGTTTTCTGATGGATTGCACGATACAATGCTTCCGAACGCTTTTCAATGATCTGCGTATATCCTTCATTGCTCTCAAACTCATCTAAGTTGTCAATATAGGCAACTAATCCATTCACCGGAATTCCGCCTAATGTCTCCCATGCGCGTACCAAACTAAGCTCTGCATCTCTTTCGCCATAAGTGGTCGCCATAACAACCGGCAGCATATAAAGATCCTGCATGACCTGCTTGTCTGCATACAGCCAGCACATATCTAAGAACTGCTGCATATATCCACCGATGCCAAACCACTCTACCGATGCTGCTAAGATCACACCATCCGCCTCTTTTAATGTTGCCGGCAGTGTAGCAATCGCATTCTTATTTTCAAAGATATTGTATCGATTTACCTCCACACGAAGTTCTTTTAAAACTTCGGTCATCTTATTCAGTACATAAATAGTCGGATCTTCCACCAGACCCCGTCCACCATAGTATATATTAATCTTCGTCGGATTCACCTCCACCTGTCGCCTGTATCCCCGGCATATGTTATAATGCACAGATTCACAGAACAAAATACCACCTTCAGTATAGCGGAAAATGAGTATTTTTACAATGGTTTCCGCAATAAAAAAGCCCAAATACATGTGTATCGGACTTTTTTTATCTGTCACGTTGAATAACATCCTGATCTATGTTATTTTTATATCATGATTTACATTTTTTAACGGAGAGATTTATGATCATGAAAAAATTTCTTACAACCATTACCATCCTCTTACTGAGTGGTCTTCTTTGTTTTCCAACCCATGCAAAACAGAGCACGGCAACGGACAAAAAAGCATCAAAAGAAACCACGATCACAATCAGTGCAGCAGGTGACTGCACATTAGGAATCGATTCAAGAATCCACCATACCTTTGACAGTTATTACACAAAAAACGGAAATGCCTATTTTCTAAAAAAAGTAAAACCGGTCTTTTCCAAGGATGACATCACGATCGTCAACTTTGAAGGAACCCTTACTACATCCACCAATCGTGCAAATAAGGCATTTACATTTAAAGGTCCGAAAAAATATGTCGGAATTCTGAAAAAAGGTTCTGTCGAAGTTGTTACCCTTGCAAATAATCATTCAATGGATTTTGGCAGGAAGGGACTTGCAGACACGCAAAAGACCTTGAAGAAAAACAAGATTGCTTATTGCTATAACAGTACCATTGCTTATAAAAAAGTAAAAGGTATCAAGATTGCATTCATAGGCTTCAGTCAGTTAGAGGGTACCACCGCTTCGCAAGTAACAAAAGCAATCAAAAAAGCGAAAAAGAAACGTGCCAAAATTATCATTACCAGCTTTCACTGGGGCATTGAAAGGGAATACTACCCAAACTCAAAGCAAAAATCATTGGCACATAGTGCGATCAATGCCGGCGCCTCATTAGTTCTTGGTCACCATCCGCATGTACTGCAGGGCATTGAACGATATAAAGGCCGATACATTGTCTACAGTCTCGGTAATTTCTGTTTTGGAGGAAACACGAATCCGAAAGACAAAGACACCATGATCTTCCAACAGACCTTTCACATCAAAGACGGCAAAGTCCTTTCCAAAAAAGATGCCAGAGTCATTGCCTGTTCCTTATCCGGTTCTTCTGCCTGTAATGATTACCAGCCAAGGATCTTAAAGGACTCTTCAAAAAAGCGTGTTATCAAAAAACTAAACACTTTAAGCAAAGGACTTCACGTCAGAATTAATTCAAAAGGGAAGTTACAATAACAAATTCACAATTTGCGAAGGCGACCATGTCGCCTTCTTCTATTTTATAGTCTCTTCCCGGTTCTATCATTTCTCCATTTAAAAAAGTTCCATTCGTTGAATTAAGATCCAACAGATAGATTCCATCTGCCTTTTCCATAATCTTTGCATGCAATCTGCTGACGCCTCGTTCTTTTAACAGATAGGTGCAGCCTTCTGCCATACTTCCGATCACAACATTTTCTTTTTGCAAATGGATATCCGGATATTTTCCATCCTTCATTGATTTTAACATCCATTCTTTCGGTTGATGTTCTTCCACAATATCATGCGCTTCCTTTTCCACTAATAAGGAAGTCTCCCCAATCTCTTCTCCCGTCTTATTATATTTTCCTGCTTCCTCTGTTGCTTCTGATACATGTCCGGATTCCTGTGCCATTCTCTCCAAATAATCTTTCATAATGTCATCCGGTGATTCCTCTTCTTTTTGCATGCAACAGATCGTGACAATGATCAGCAATATCATACCGACAAACAAATATCTCATATAATATAGCGACAATTGTCCGGTAATCAATCCGGCAAACAATACAATATCCGCCAATGCTAACAGGCTCATAATGATCCGGCCAATCCACTGTTTTATACCGGTCTTTTCTTTATTTGTTACTTCTTTCCCACTTTCCTGTTGTATTTTCTCTCCTGCCGGATTTTCCTTTTCCGTGTGTTCTCTTTCTTCCGTTTCCAGCCTGCGTTCAATAAAATCCGGTATCCCCGGTTCCGGTTTCTGCCGATAATGTTCCAGTCTTTCTACATTTAATGTATCTTCGGTTACAATATCGTAAAACCGCATAAGCAATAACACAATCGCATCCTGTTTTTTATCAATCTTTTGTAATATCTGCGTCAGTACCGTTCGAATATCTCCACGATCGCTGCCGGAATCCGGGTAATAACAAAACTGTAACCGGCCTGTCTCCACATCAATAAATATGTTAGAACAGTCCCATAGAATACCATCCGGGTTCAACAGATATTCGTCCGGTATTCTCATTCCTTCTGCCATTGATGCGATCATATTCTCAACTCTTTCATAGCTAAATACAAGATGATCCATTACCGAAGCAAGCGACGTATGATACTGCAGCCTGTAATATAACGTAACCTTTCCGTTTAATTGCCTGACCTCATATGTCAGAAAATGTGGAACTTCATGAAATTGAAACAAATTACTCTCATACCCCGGCTTCCACTCTCCATCCCATGGTAAAATCATATAATTTGTATAACCTTCCTTAATGAACTGTGTCTGCAATAATCTGCCACCTCCTAAGATTACGAACCGGGTCACTGATATCTTTTTTCATTGTTATTTCCGTAACCGCCCATTTATTTTCTTTACGAAAAGTCCCTTCCCGGTTTGCTCCCCTTTTATTGATATATATGGATTCCCCGGAAACCACGGATTCTTCCTGCTGCCCATAGATTGCTTCCGATAACCGGTCCATTCCTTTTCCTGCCTCCATATAATATAAAAATGCCATAATGTATAAATAGATACAGATTAAGAAAATGGGCATCAATACGGTAAACTCCACAATAATACTTCCCACATTTCTTCTTCCCATAACTGCTTTTTTCTGATGCATTTTCTCACCTCCCACATCTTTGGCAGGGACCCAATCCGCCCGTTTCACTCTTTTTTACTCTCGAAACCGTTCTCTTCAACCCACTGCACCCTCTGCTACCGTGATACACTCTTCCATTTTGTGCTATATAATAAGAACCGGTCGATTTTTTTCCACAATACCGACATGCAGATAACCCTGCCGTTCCCGTCGTTTTTCTCACTTTTAATTCCAGATGTGTGCAATCCCTGCGCATATGATATACTGCTTCATTTGGGGTAATGAACACATATGTATCCCCCATTTCTTCAGATGGATCAAATCCCAAAAATCCTTTCTGCCGGATCTCATTTCTTCTCCGCATCTGATATTTTCCCAAAAAAGGAACTTCCACCTGAAAACAATAATCTGCTCTCGCATAAAATACTTTGGGATTGTCCGGATCTTTCTTCTGTGTAATAACAATTCCATTTCTGCCGCCCGCCACACAACTATCCACATAAAAACTATCTCCCAGATAATCCCGGAATTGCGATATCAGCACTCCTGTATTTACAATATCCGAAACGGTTCCATTTTTCTTCAGACGATCTTCCAGATAACAATATTGTGCCGTATATCCCGCTGCCTCCGCCAGACTCTGATGAATCTTTGCATCTGCTAACAGCATGGCAGTCAGCCGGGTGACGATCATCATAAAAAACAGAAAGATTGGAACTACCAGACATGCTTCTACCGTTACAGTTCCCCTGTTTCTCACTCTATAACTCCTCTCTGTTACAACTCCATTTCCCTAAACATCCTTCTTTTGATTATGTATTGAATGCAGCCCCTATACTGAATACTTTGTTCATGCTTGGAGATTTTATTTTAACAGAGGTTGATATCATTTTAACCTGGATATTCCGCATAAGGACTCCACTCAATACATAACATTATGTTTAATCATTTGTATAGGAAAACGGTTCATCAAAATATATTTCATATAGTTCCTTGCTTTTTCCACCAACAAACATGTCATTGACCGTAATCTTTCCTTGAAACCTTCCTGCTCCGATCAGATCCCCTATACGAAAAGATGGCATTTGAACTTGTAGATTCTTCTCTATCATATCCAGCATTCTTGCATAGGTGACTTCTTTTCCCGCCTCCTTTATCAGTAATAACATAAGAAAACTCTCATAATCCATACCATTCGTCTGTGTTGGCACGGTTCCTTTTGCCGCCAGACTTTTGAGATCTGTATACCAGTTTGTGGTATTCTTTACATAAGGCACCTTTTCCCCCGCCAGAAGTAGTTTTATCTCATGCAGGGACTCTCCATACGCCCAACAGCCTAATAGCAGATATTTTACAATCTCCATCAATGCCGGGGTTCCTGTCGCTGTGCATATTCCGGCGGCAACCGTTAACGCTTCGCTTTTTTTGGCAGAATCACTTAACAGATATGCGTAATTGACCGGCATTCTAAGCCATGCAATATCATTTACTACTGCCTGCACATTGTCATAATCATTATTCCTTCCAACCAGAATGTATTCCATTTCACATTTAACCACCGAATCTTCTCTGGTATGAACAACATTTGAGAAATGTTCCTTCACATAGTCTGCAAATGCAACCCGCTCTGTTACGAGAGAACTTCCCATATCCCCGGATTCTTTTAGGGCATTCTTCATCTTCCCGATATCTGCAAAACTGATATCTTTTTCTACCCTCGCAATACCGGTATAATCCGCCGATGGCGATTGGGAATAATCCATCTTCTCTCTGGATATAGTCACATGATCCGGAAGAACAAAAGACAACAACCCGGATTTTGTTGCTTCCTTTAATGTCTCCCTTGGGTCTGTCACATCTTCCTCTGTCATTTCTGTTGTATCCGGTTGTTTCATTCCTTCTATTTCCTGTGCATTTCGATCGGTTTCCTGCTTTGCATTCTCCACATTTTCATTTTGCCCGGTAACAGAGTTCCACACCTCCTCTGCCTTCTTAACAACCCCTTCCGTCTTCTCATACTCTTTGATCTGTTGTTTCAACGTCTTCATTCCATGTTCTAATATATGAACCTCTTCTGCTAATGCAATCTCTTCTACATCATATTGATATATCTGTCCGGTTCCTCCGTTCAGCGACTCCTCTATGTAATTCCGGTAACGCTCTTCTGCGATTGCTTCACTTCCCGTTGCATAAGTCGGATCAAGATATAATAAATGATATCGCTCAAACAGTTCCCGATGATAATCCGCCAATATACTGGTCTGTGCACTATGAATCACTGCCCGGGCCTTTACCCGGCTCATATAGATTCTTCCCACTTCTAGTGCAGTAAGAGTGAAAAGCAATAGCACACTGATCATGCACGAAAAAAATACCGTTGTCTGCCCTTTGTTCTTCATAGCACACCTCCCATTTTTGCTGCTGTGTGGCATCCTTTGTCAACAAGTTACGAATAGATCTTCTTTGCACTGGAATTAATGGATTTCCATATATTATTAACCAGTGTCGTGATCTGCTCTTTAAAAATGATAACCAATGCGATCAATACCACGATGATCAGTATGATCTCTACAACTCCCATACCGGATTCATCCTGCATAAAATCCGCAAAGGATCTTCTGACATTTCCCATATATACCACCTCCTTTCCCGGTAATAGCAGATCAAAAGCTCATAAATGCCGGAATCATGATCATCATCATTACGATAACTAATAACAAGATCATCGGTCCTAACAGTTTGGTTCCTGCTTCTTCTCCGTATTTCTTTGCCAGATTCTTTCGTTCTTCTAATGCCGCATGCTCCTGCTGTTCAAAAATATCCGTCAAACCCTTTGTACCTCTCACCACGTTCTGTTCGAGCAGTGTCATCAATTTAATATACGGATTAAGCTGCAGCCTTCTGCCTAACTGATAATAGATCTGTTCCTCTGACATTCCCAACTCAAAACCTCTTTTTGCAACTACTAATTCACGAATTAACGGCTCTCTCATATCCTCCTTCTTCTTATTCTCATATTCCCTTATCATCTGTTCAAATATATGTTTTACCTGCATGCCCGCTCCTAACATCAACACCATTTCATTTACAAACCATGGATAACTTCTAAGCAGATTCCGCTTTCGTATTTTTTCCTTTTCTCTTTCCTGTTCCTTCTGCCTGAATACCAGAAGTGCCATTGTGATACATCCAAAGATCAGCACTTGCATGGCATTGATTGAATTCTCATCCGTTCTTGTGATCATCACGCCATCCATAGACATCGGAATTGTAAAATGATCTTCCTGCTCCTGTTTCTTCTCCTCTGCCTGAATCTCTTCTTTGACCTTGGCAAATATCTTCTGCATAGAAGTTGTTTCCCTTTGATAGATTCGGAGCTTAAATACTTTCTCCTGCTCTATCTTCCCATATTGCAAAATAATCCGAAGTTCTGTCTCTATTCCTTTTTGTATTTCTTTTTTCTCATATCCGGCATCGGTCAGCTCTTCCGGTGTATTCTTCACTTTTCCGGTTTCATCGATCAGGGAATACTGCAACGGCTGTACCTCCATATCAAATGGAAATTCTTCCGGATCCAACGAAAATATCAGATCCTTTTCTACTTTCTGAAGACTTTTATTCTCCCCTTTCATATGTAATTCCAGATATTCAAAGGCTCCTTTCATTTTTTTGTTGACCGTCTTATCATCATATTGGCGGGGCAATACGGTCAGCGTATAGTCTTCTGTTGTTTCTTCCTTTTTCAATTGAAAAACCGCCTGCGTTTCCGCTCCTCCGAATCCTTCCCGGTATATCGTAATGTCACCTGTTTTCTCATAAAATGTCAGTGCAAAACTGACACTGTTTACAACACATAACATAATGATCAGATATGGATAACACTGTAACCATTCTCCAAATTTTGTTATCCTCCTGTTTTTCCGGTACAATATAAATTCCGCGATTGCCCACGCTATGACAATATATATCAATCCGTTTATTATTCTCATATCGGTATCTCCATTATCTTTTCCGCCCACATACCGGCAATATTTACACCTATCAGGAATAACAGCATTATTCCCGCTCCGATCAGATTATGATACAAAACCTGCAGGAAATCCCCATTACTGACACGCAGATATAATAAGATTCCATAAGGCATAACCATCATGATCTTCTCTTCTAATTTTTTTGCAGCGATCATAGTCTGTATCTCCTCTTCCACCATCATTTTATCGGAAATACTGTTCACTGTTTTCTGAATGATTCTGATCAGATTACCCCCGTTTTGTTTTGCCGCTCTGATAACATTTGCAAAGTTTTCAATATCTTCTGTCCCACTTCGTCTTCCAAAGTCCATTACTAATTCTGCGATTGGAATGTTTCTGTCCAATCCGTATTGAATCCTGTCTAATTCAGGAAAAATATCTGCATTCTCTTCATAGAGCAGTTTGAGATCCTTCGCCGCAATTGAAAAAGAATGTTCTAAGGAATACCCTGCCGTCAACGAAGTAACAATCGATTCCATTAACGAACGAAACTGTACACACAACTGTTTTTTCTGCCGGGCAATTTGTTGTCGTTTCATTTTTTTATATTGCAGCAGACCAATTGGCACACACAGGAAAGCCGCTTTTACCGAGTCAAAGAATAAGTAGCTGATCATGCCTGTCTGCCCGGCGACTATTGCAACATACGTTAGCCAGTCTGTCCGGGTAAATGTATACCGGTCATAATTCTTTATTACCATGCAGACTTTCCTCCCAGATTCCACTCATTACAAGTTTATCGATATTCTTAAGGTTCTGTTCCCTCTCTAATTTTCCATTTACCTTTCCTGTTCCATTCCCGGTTTCCCGAAATACATATATTGGCCGCAGTTGAATTTCTCCATCTTCTACACCTGTCACTTCACTGATTTCCAGAACCTTTCTGCTGTTATCCCGAAGCCTTCCCAGATGAACAACAATGTCAATTGCCGCAGCAAGCTGTTGTTTGATCGCCAACACCGGCATATCATATCCCATCAGTATCATAGTCACTAAACGAATCATCATTTCTTCTGCAGAATTACCGTGTCCGGTACTGATACTTCCATCGTGCCCGGTCAACATACTGTTCGCCATATCCATTGCCGCATGATCCCTTACTTCCCCGACAATGATCCGGTCCGGCCGCATTCGCAAAGCGGATTTGATCAGATCCGACATCGTGATCGCATTTTCTCCCTCTACATTTGCATTTCTTGTTTCCAGCCTTACAAGATTCGGAATCCCCTTGATCTGTAACTCTGCCGAATCTTCGATCGTGATCACACGTTCCTCTGATGGAATATAATTGCTCAACACATTTAAGAAGGTGGTCTTGCCACTTCCTGTTCCTCCACTTATAAAAATGTTATATTTTGCCTTCACAAGCTTCTCTAGAAATGCAGCCGCCTCTCTTGTAATAGATCCCATCTTTATCAATCTGTGCATGGTAAAAAACTCTTTTGGGAATTTCCGTATTGTCATAACTGCACCATCCAACGCTATCGGTGGCAATACAACATTTACGCGGGAGCCATCTTCTAAACGTGCATCTACAATTGGCACTGTTTCATTCACAATACGGTTACAACTGCTTACAATCTGTTGAATCACATTACGAAGCCGTTCCTCTGATGTAAACTGTTCTGCAACCGAATAGATCCTCCCTCTCTTTTCTATGAAGATATGATCCTTCCCATTTACCATAATCTCTGATATATCATCATCTTCTAACAATCCGGACAATACATCCAATTTTCGAAATACGTTAAATAATTCCTGTTTCATCTTCTGACGTTCCGCTACCGACAGATAATATTCTCTGTCCGATTCCAATATCTTTTTCTCTATGATCTCCTCCATTTGTTCATCTGTCAGATTCCCATATTGATTAAATTGAATATACAATTCCCTCTGTAATTGTTCTTTTTCTTCCTGTATTCTTTTTTCCAATCGTTCTTCCTTTCCCTAACTTACCCTTTGCGTTCCCGCAACATCATCTACACTCTCACTTCTCCAGAATACCGGACAATCCGGCCGGATTCCGCATATTCAGAAAATGAACCTTGTCAAGCGATGCAGCCAATCCGTATGCACTGACAAGCTGTTCAAATTTTTCTTTCTTTTGAAGTGATACCGGTTCCTCTATATATGGGACGATCACCTGATCAAATAATGTCAGGCACTGAATATCCTGTAATATTCCTGTTCCAATATCAAAAAATATTCCATGGTACCCCTTTTCCTTTTTCAATAGCTGTAAAAACCATTCCATATCTTCCAGCTTCATCGTCTTTGTATCAAATGGTGAAAATGGAGACTCCACAATACCGTTCGATTGACCGATCCATTCCAATAACTTATCTTCCTTTCTCTCTTTCACCAGATACAGCCAGTCAATCCTATCAGCATCACAAACCACTCCGTAGTCCTCCATTCCGATATACATCCATCTTTTCTCATCCTGCCCCTGTATATAATCCAATATCATCTGCGTCTTTCCGCACCTTCCAATCGGAGAATAGACCGCTACCAGCGGATGTTGCTGCACTAGATATAACGCATCTGCATATAAGATCCGGTTTACTTCCTTTGCAATCCGTACTCCGCTTTGATATCGGTTTATCGGATGAAATTGCTTCTTTTCCTGTTGTCCTTCCGTCAACCATATATAGCAGATCTTGTTATACTCCTCTGCCATGCACATAAGCAGTCCCTCATTCGTGGACATGATCACCTCAGGATGATGCTGTTGCACAAACTCATACAGCTTGTCTTTTTGTGTAAATGCACTGCATTGAATGCTCCCTTTATTCATCCGGTTCAGATATGCAGCCAGTCTTCCAACATATTCCATTTCCTCATCTAAAATGCCGATCCGAAGCACTTTATCACCTCCTGTCCCAGACACAGAACAACACTCCCTGTAACCGGAATTGCCATTGCTATCTCCTCGCCTTTTACATACACCGGTTTTTTGTCGATTCTGCGTACGATCATTCTTAACAGGATATAGACTGCAGCCAGCACAAACGAATATATGATAATGTCAAATGCTTCCTCCGGATATAAGATTGCTAACATGAACAATAATTTTATATCACCTGCTCCTAATCCCTTCATAAGATACAACAGATACAATCCAATCCAGACCAAACCGATGAGTTGTAACATTTCTACAATAACTTTTTGTTCATTGGCATATATTACCCCGATAACTCCTGCTCCCATTCCGATACCGATTACTCTGTTCTCTATTTTTTTCTCTTTGATATCGGTGTACACAACCCTCACAAGCAGAATACCGGTTATAATATAACGTATCTTCTGTAACGTCTTTACCACCTCCGTTTCATATTTTTTGCAATTATATACCGCTCTTTTTTGCTTGTCTACAATTATGACCAAAAGTACCGAATTTCGTAATTTCACCCCTTTTTTGTACATATTTATGTACAAAAAAGTCATAATTTCATTGCCTAAAAAACACATTTATGACCAAAAAGTACATAATTATGTATTTTTAGTCATAATTATGTACTTTTTGTACATAAAAAAACGGTGAATACATTCGCACCCTCATGCGATATATTCACCGTTTCGTTTTATCATTTTTCTGTTTTATAAGTTCTCACACATATGTTTCAACGATCACTCTTTATCCACATATTTGTTAAGTGTCTCTACTACATCGTTCAGATTATATGGTTTGGCAATGTAATCATCTAGTTTTGCCTCTAAGATACGCTCTTTGTCTCCAAACATTGCTCTCGCTGTAACGGCAATGATCGGCAAACGCTTACGGTTCTCCCGCAACTCAATTGCACGGATCTCCTGTGTTGCCGCAAGTCCATCCATAACCGGCATCTGTACATCAAACAAAGCTGCCTGATATTCTTTCTGTTTAAATAATTCTACTGCCTTTTCACCATTTTCTGCGATATCATAAGAATATCCGGCCATTCCAAGTAACTTACCGATTACCTGCTGGTTCACCGGTTCGTCCTCCGCAACCAGAATTCTTGCTCTGGAATGTCCTGCAAGAGAGAATACTGCCGGCTCCTCTTCCTTCGTAGCGGCACTTTCCTCGATCTCGACATCGGCAGCCTTGATCAGCTTCAAAGGTACTTCCACAATAAAGGTTGAACCCAATCCCTCCTTACTCTGTACAGTGATATTACCACCCATTAACTCAACGATCTGTTTTGTGATAACAAGACCTAAACCGGAACCACCGTATTTACGGGTATCAGAAGAATCCACCTGTGAAAATCGGATAAACAGTTTGTTCTTATCTGCATCAGAGATACCGATTCCGGAATCGGCAACGGCAATACGCAATTTAACCTTATCCATGGAATCATCCAAACATGCAACTTTAACACGAACACCGCCCTCATTTGTAAACTTGATCGCATTGGAAAGCATACAATTCAATACCTGCTGGATCCGTTGTCCATCTCCTCGTACTAACTTCGGAATATTGCCTCCAAATGTGCAGTCCAGACCAAGTCCTTTTCCGTTTGCAATCGGAATCTGTGCAGCAACTGTTTCTTCAATAATCGCCTTGATATCAAAATTCTCTTCGCGCAAATTGTATTTACCTGCTTCTAACTTGGAAATATCCAGAATGTCATTGATCAGACGAAGTAATGTATCGGCACAATTCTTAGCTGTAGTTAAATTATCACGATAATCTGCCTGAAGATCCTCTGCCATCAGAGTAAGCTGTAACATTCCGAGAATTCCGTTGATCGGTGTACGGATCTCATGTGACATATTGGCAAGGAACTCTGACTGCGTCTTATATGCAGCATTGGCATCTTTGATAGCCTTGGACAGTTTGTTCTCTGTCTCCTTCTGCTCCGTAATGTCAATGACTACCATGTTAATGTAATCCGCCTCTGATTTGTACATAACAATGTTAAATACTTTGCTGAGACGTTCCATTGTAATCTCAACTGCCAGTAATTCTCCCTGTTTGGTGCCGGAATTATTGTACGCCTCAAACCATGCATTGATGTCCTGTAACACCTCTACCCGGCTTTCTGAAATTACCTTGTTATAGTAATCCGAAATGTCGAGATCAAACAATCGGCCAAATGTCTCATTTGCATCACTGATCCGGTATCCCATATTTCTTCCGGATTGTGGATCTCTTAAAATCTGTGCCTGTGCAAAACCAACCGGCAGATTCAGGAATAATTTCTTATACTTATCACTCTTTACCTCCGATTGCCTTTCCTCATCCTGCATAAATTTAAGCATTACCGCAGCAATACCAATTGTTAATACGATCACAATAATTGCTAATACCACAACCGTATTTCTGGCATCCGATGCTCCCATTTTCTTTAAAATGACAGAAGTTCCTGCCACAACTGCAATGATCAGAATGCCTACCAGCAGAAAATATGCTGCTTTTAACCTTGATAACCCTTTACTCTTCTCCATTAAACGTTACCCCCGTTTCTTTATTATTGCAGACCTTGGTCTGTCAGGTTCTTATTTACTCCGTTACTTCTTTTTCTACATGAAATTGTTCTTCCTTTATAATCCGCTCCTTTCCGGCAGATGGATTCCTTCTCATATCCTTCTCCATCTTATATAAAAACCAGAACGCTGCAATTCCAAGCAATGTTGCCACAAATCCCCGTAACAGTCCCGGACAATGATATACCATCCTGATCTCATAATCGCCTGCCGGTAATTCTGTTCCCAGAAAGCCTTCCAACACCACCATGCTGTCCATCTTCTTACCATTTGCATAAATGGTCCAACCATCGTCATACGGAACGGATGTCATAAAGACTCCATCCTTCTGTACAGAAATCGTACCTTCTATTCTGGTATCTTTATATTTTGTAACATTCATTACCTGCTGTGAAATGATATCATGAAACTGCTGGTATTGTTCCGGCAAAAATTCCATCGGATAGCAATACAGCGATCCACTCATATCCTCTCCATCATTCAGTATAAACTGAATATCCACTGTCTGACCGGCTTTTACATTCCCGACATGGAAGATCTGCCCCTGATACCGGTCAAATGCAACTTCATTTCCATCTATCAATAAGGCGATCTTGTGTACATTACTTCCACGGCAATTCACATACAGATCCATATCTCTTGGCATCGTGTAGATCATATCCGCTCTTGCACTGGCATTCGCCTTTGAGTAATTGACATTATATCCGTCCTGTGCTTCTTCAACATTGACATTCGTTCCATATGTCTGCAATTGCAGATCATCATAAATGGATACAAAGACCGGTTCAATTCCCGTCATTGCTCCACACAATTCATTCTGCACAGTAAATGGTCCATTATCCTCGGTGTCAAAATCAAGGATCTCTTTGTTGACCATATAACCAAACGGTAATGCATCCTCATTCTTGTAAACCGTGATCTTACCTTCTTTGTCATAAGAATCCATATCCAGATTCACAAAATCACCCTCACGGGTATAGACGTATTTGACACCCAGTAGTGCATTCGTGACCGGTGTTGCCCCGTAATACAAATATTCATTGGCTCCCGTATAGAATCCAAGTTTGCCCATGATCTCAACCAGTTCCCCGCGAACAGTCGAACCAAAGATTCCAACACTCTTCAGATTATACCAGGTTGCTTCGTCTACCGGCAGCGGTTCCAGAATATCAGATCGGTATAATCCGGTATCCTTTTCCTCTACCCTTTGTTTTAATGTCTCAAATGTATCGGTATCGCCGTAATAATATTCCGGCTCGGAACTTCCCACCTGTCCGAATCCAAACAATCCGTTTGCCGCCATCTCGACAATGGCTGCAAATACAAGAAGATACTCAAATATGATCCTCTTTCCAGGTATCCTTACATATAAAGAAAACAGTACCACATACACTGTGAGTAAAATTGCAGTCCATATATACGTTCTGTTCGCATATGTAACTTCTGCATTATAATAACAGAATATCACAAATACCATACTAAGTGCATAGCCGACGACAACCATATATAACCGGATCTGCTTTCTTTTTAAATATACCTCATACGCCATGATCAGCAGTAAAAAGATATATAAAAATACGAAACGGTTTGGAATTCCATACTGATTATGGAACCCGTGCCAGATATAATTCAACAATTCATTGTTACAGCTTATAATAAGGAAACATAACAACAGCCCATATTTTATCTTCTTCTCTAAGGAAATCTTCCTCATGCAGAAGAACATAAATGCTAACAGGATCGTAAAGATTCCACAATATAGGTTCGTTCCGGCATCCCCTACCTGATTCGTCATAACTTCCGAACAAAACAGGTGCGAACGAAGTGTATCTGCAAAAGATCCGTAAAATGTCCATTCCGGCAACTCAAAATCTGCCGAGGCAGTCGTCATAATTCCCATATACGCCGGTATCAAAACCACTGCTGCCATCAATGCCGCAATGATCGATGCGATCGCAAACCGGATTCCCTTTACAAAGAAATCCTTTATACTGCGGAAACGTAATGTAAAGAACCATAATACCAAAAAGAAACAGATCATAAAACTGATGTAATAATTACATACAAAACTATATACCAATGCCAGAATATACATTCTGCTGTCCTTTTTGGTAAACATCTTCTCCATTCCCAGAATAATGATTGGGAAAATGAAGATACAATCTAACCACATCAGATTCCAATAATAACCAACTACATAACTGCTGAATGCATAAAATAGTGAGAATGCAATAATTCCCGGATTCTTAACGGGCTTCTTGCCTACATGCATCAGAAAGTATGCAAAACAAAGTGCTGCCATAATGATCTTAACGGATATGATCAGATTCAATGCCATCGGCAAATGCGACTTTGCAAATAATATTATTATCAGATTAAACGGACTTGACAGATAATAGGACCATAATGAAATAAAATTATTACCAAGTCCCACATCCATTGTATATTGTAACCCGTCTAAGCTCTTCAGCTTTTCCTGATAATCCGAAAAGAACGGAAGATACTGATGCACTCCATCTACCACCACTAATGATTTGCCGCCAAACGGTCCGATCTCACCAATGATCCATGCCCCAAGCATCATAATAAGTGCAATGGCAAATGTTACCACATACACATATTTGTCTTTCACAAAATTCCATATTTTATTCTTCATGATTTCAATCCATTCCTATATTCTAATACTTTCTACATAAGAACCTTTTCCTGATTCCCTATCTGTTGTCCATCATAGAAAGCACTCTGTCATATTGTAATGAACCCCCAAACAGATCCAGTGCACTTCCAATCGTCACATTCAATCTTCCCTTACCAAGTGTACGAATTGTCTCAATATCCTCATAAGATCCGACACCACCTGCATAGGTGATTGGAATGTCTGCTTCTTCAGAAAGCATGGCAACCAGTTCTTCCTCTACACCATTTGCCTTACCTTCCACATCTACTGCATGAATTAAGAATTCATCCGCATATTCCTGTAATCGCTCTATTGTTTGCCTGCAAACAACTTCCTCTGTGAACTTCTGCCACCGATCCGTAACAATATAATATCTTCCTTCCCTCTTCCGGCAGCTTAGATCCAACACCAAATGTTCTCTTCCCACGGTATGATACAATAACTGCAACCGTTCATAATCCACTCTTCCATCTTTGAATACATATGAAGTTACAATTACATGGCTCGCGCCCATGTCTAAGAATTCCCGTGCATTCTCTGCGGTAATTCCCCCACCGATCTGCAAACCGCCCGGATACATCGCAAGTGCTTTCCTTGCCTGCTCCACATCCGCTTCATAATACTCGGTTCCTGCTTTGTTAAGTAAAATGATATGTCCTCCGTGGATTCCGGTGTTCCGATATAATTCTGCATAAAACGCAGCATCCTGTGTTGCCACAAAATTCTCTGTTGCCTGATTGCCGGCATCTAATAAAGAAACTCCCACAATCTGCTTTACCTGTCCGTTGTGTATATCAATACATGGTCGAAACTGCATGTTTTTCTCCATTTCCTTTAACTACCGATAATTAATAGCAATTATACCATATTTTAATAGGAATTACAACATTGCCTGCTCTACAATAAACTATTCCTTGCAATCCTTTTTTACTTTGATATAATGACAATTATAAAAGTATTTTTTTTAGTTTTGTCTTAGTCATAAGGAGATACATCATGCGCATTACTATTTGTGATGATCAAGAACGAGATCGTGCACGAATTACCGATATATTGACAAATCTCGCCAAAGAATTACAAGAAGATTTCACAATATCGGAATTTGACAATCAATATATGTTATTTGATTCCTTCAAACAATCCATACCTGATGCTATATTATTAGATATTGATATGCCGGAAGGTAATGGCATTACCATTGCAAACACCTTAGGTTCACAATACCCATACCTTCCAATCATGTTTGTTACCAATCATGACAATATGGTATTTGAAGCAATTAAATGTAACCCCTTCCGTTTTATTCGCAAATCATTACTGCAAGAAGAATTAACTGAAGCAATGCAGTCCCTTATAAAAAAATTAGCAAACGAAACCATACTGATTGACATCAAGACCAGCTCATTTACCACAACCTGCCAGCTTTCCGATATTATTTATATGGAAAGCAACCGACATTACCTTGATATCCATACAACAAAAGATATCTACCACTTTCGCGGCAAACTTGCTGATTACGACAAACGTCTGACAGAATACGGTTTTCTTCGTATTCATATCAGCTATTTAGTCAACATACGATATATCTATCAGCTTTCTTCGAAGGGAGTTCTCTTAGATGATAAGACACTTCTTCCAATCAGTAGAGACCGTACGGATGCAATTAAACTACAATACATCAGACAATTAGAGAGGTTTGTTCATGGAATTCATATATAACATTGCCGAATACATTGCCAACTATTTAGATGCAGCTTTTGCCATTTTTTTCATTACTTATACATTAGGGCGTAATTCCCGAATGGTAAATAAAAAAATCTATCCTCTTATCCTTATCGTGACCATTACACTTTTAGGATATCTGCAAGACAGCACTACTAATTCTGCAGTCCAAGACATTATTATATTTATAATCTGTTTTGTATTTGCATTACTATTTCTCAACAAATCTGTTGGCTGGAAGATTGTTGTCACTATCGTCTTTCTCTTAATGCTTACATTTTCTAATATGCTGCTAACCTATGGTATTACATCCATCGCAGATATTAGTGTAGAACAGCTTTGTTCCCCTGGTACCATCCGCCTTTTCTTATTACTCTTACATAAAATTGTATTTTTCTTGATGCTATTTATAAGTTCCTTATTATTACGCAAACAGATAATGGCATACCAACAATGTCTAATCGCTATCTTTTTGTTTGCCGGAATTTTATTATCCTGTTCTATTCTTATCAATATTACAAAAGCAGGCAATCTGACAATTTCTCAAGAATCCCAGCTTTTAATTGTTACGATTGGAATTTGTGCGATCAGTATCGCCGTTGGAATCTGTGTCTATCAGATGAACCAACAATATCGGCGTGAAATTGAAAATACCCGTTTACTTTCCCGCTTGCAGGAAGAAGAGGCCATGTTAAACAAGATGAATGAATTATATGAAAATAATCGTATTCTTCAACATGATCTGACAAGACATTTTACAATTCTGCAAGGACTTTTAGAACAATCTGATATTCACGAAGCGGAATGTTATATAAAGGAAGTTACACAAAAACATCTATCGCACACCTCTTATGTATATACTAGCAGTAATATTCTAAACAGTGTACTAAATGACAAAGCTGAACAATGCAGCAAAGCCGACATTGCATATCATGTAACAATCAGTGGAATTATAGACAAATCTATTCAGATGAATCTCGGAATCATTCTGTCAAATCTTCTTGACAATGCAATTGAAGCAGAAGGTCTGCAGCAGACAGAATGTCGCAAGATTATCGTACAACTATTCCATGAAAAGGGAATGTATCGCATTATAGTAAAGAATTATATCCAACACTCTGTATTAGACACCAACCCTTTTCTTCTTACAAATAAAAAGAACAAACAACAGCATGGTTTTGGAATTAAAAGCATCCGCAAAATTGTGCAATCTCTTGATGGAATCTATCAACAATATGAACAGGATTCTTACTTCATAACCTCCATAATTCTAACGGATTCTGCAAAGTGTGCCTAAAATCCTACGAAGTGTGCCACCCCTATTGAATTTTATATAAAATCAGCTATTATGACAAAAAAGGAGGACTATAAATGAGTCGTTTTCTTTCTTGTAGAATAGCTGATTTTTTAGTGCGTCAACAACAAATTTCAGAAGAAGAATGGGAAATCTGTCAATATGGATATGATACTTTAATTTACAGCACAGAACAGACAATTCTACTTCTGTTATTCGGATTACTTTTACATCAGATAACTGGAACACTTCTATATATCGCTGTTTATTTTTTGATTCGACGCTATACAGGAGGATATCATGCATCAACTAGATTACGTTGCACTATATTAACTCTGTCCACATATTTATTTTCTATTATAGGTGGCAATATTCTTACTTATATTTCTCATTTTTATATTATATTAGGTGTTTTGCAACTAATTTATTATATATTAATTTATCGATATAGTCCTGTGGAACACCCTAGTAAACCATTATCAAATAGTTTAAAAAAGAATAATCGCAAAATGGGATTTTTAATATCTATTATATTTACGATTGTTACACTGCTATGCTCCATCCATTCTTCCAAACTAGCAGGTATTCTGACTTGCTCTTTAATCAGCGTAGCGGTGTTGACAATACACCATGAATTCTATTCATAAACACAATATTCAGAAAGGAGATCAAAGATGAAATATCTACCAAGGTTACTTGCTGTAATTGGTAATCAAGCTGCAAAGAATGCCGTATGTGCTACATCACCAAAATTCTATTATCAGCCAAAAGAACCAAAATCCGCAAGAGAAAAGTATCAGAAATAACAAATTTAAGGAGGACAAAACAATGAAAAAAACAATTTTTATATTTGCATTAGCGATTTTATTTATTACAACTTATACTACTGATTCAAATGCCTCTATGGCAAAAGGTGTAAACTATACATCTTTCCCTAATTATTTTTATGCTACATCTGGTGCATCTATCAATACCACTCAGTATTGCAGAAAATCAGCAACTGGAGCCAAATATGCTGAATGCTATATTTCATCATTCAAAGGATCTGGTGTATTTACGGTCAGCCTAGGAAGATTAAAACATAATATTAGCATGACAAGTGGTGGAACAGCTAGAGCTCAATTTTCAAATGTTCCAAGGAAAGGAACATCCCTTAGCTATAAAGGTTCCCTTTCAAGAACAGGGGCTACTGCCAAAGTATATGCTGGCATGTATTAAGGAGTAAACCAATTGAAAAAATTTTCTCTATATAGTCTGTTATTTATCATAACTGTATTACTGACAGGTTGTGTAGAAGTTCCTGCTGAAGTATACGAGGAGTGGTATTTATACCGCTCCTTAACACCAGCAGAACGTCATACAAATCAGAAAGAAACAAATATTGAAAAAGATACAATAGCAGTCTGCAAACAACAAGCACTTAATTATCAAGGACAATCCTATAAACAGTTTACATTTCCTGAATATTTTGATATTCCGGATACAAAAAAAATATATACCTACAAACCTGTTTCTTTTCCATATTATGATCATTTTAATGAGTTAATTGATGCTTTTTTTACACCGGGATTATCCTCTCTAAACCAAAAAAATTACAAAAAACAATCATCTGACTGGAAAAAAGACTATGGCGAGATTTGGTCATCCACGGATGGCTCTTCTATCGTATGGATTAATAATGGTGGTACTTTCCA
>ERZ779865.172-NODE-172-length-61004-cov-6.880310_pt1 | contig 61004 bp, 48 predicted proteins | sample MGYA00433088_ERZ779865 | MGnify/ENA primary metagenome ERZ779865 (study PRJEB29588, sample SAMEA2151703) | human gut metagenome | biome: human gut; feature: human-associated habitat; material: faeces | place: Denmark | collected 2008/2010 ... | reverse complement strand
GACAATTTGGAAGATTACGGCAGGAAAGAAATATATCCGACTTAAAAACGAGGAAAAAAACAGTGTTAAGATTGCTGGTATCAAGGCAGGAACTGCCCGGGTACAGGTGAAAGCTGGTAAGGCGAAGTATGCCTGTAAGGTAATTGTCAAAGAAAAAGTAAATCCAAATACAAGTGAACAGGCCACCTTAGCTCCGCAGGTTATAGCACCGGTAGAGAGTACAAAGCCGGCAGAATCAATAAAACCAACGAATTTGCCACAGAAAACAATTATACCAGAGCCAGCCGACAACAATCGCTTTGAAAAGTATATCGGTAAATGTGCAGATATTTCCGATATACTGCAAGAGGCAGAGTATGATGAAGAGGGGGATATCCAGATGACGGATATCCAGTCAGCGGATAAAAATGTATCAGATACCATGATCACGAATGAAGAGGATGTATGGGTGAATTGTGGTGACAAAACAATAAAAGAGCTGGAAAAATCATTTTCATTTTATTTTGAGCAGTCTGATATTACATATTCTGTTACATATATAGATGAGTGTTGTCAGGAAAGTAGAATTGAAAATGAACCGGACAATGTGGGATTTCTGAAGCTTCAAGCTATTCGGACAATGGAAGATGGAAGTGTCAGGTATAAAAATTATTATATTATAAAACAGGTACATGCATTTGTCTCATTTTCTGGCAAGGCGAATGGAATTACATTGGATGGTGAGGATTTTGAAACATATGATAAAACATATTGTCTTTATGATTTTGAGGGAAATATATATCATGCCCTAGAAATAGGAAAAAAATATGATGTGTATATTCCGTTTGATGCTTTGGATATGGGGGATGATGTTATTGTAGGAAGCTACACAGCGGATTGTGTAAAAAGAGATGCTGCGGTTTATGAAAGTGATTTTGAAATTGTGAAAAAGGATTCCGGAGATGTAGCAGCATTAAAAGAACTGATACAGCAGCAGAAAAATGCAGGAGCTTTTTTAAATAATAATATAAACATACGCAATGATTATGTTTGGAAAGACGGACGTTTAATAAAGATTCAGTGGGATTTCTGTTATTTGCGGGGAGAAATTTCTTTTTCAGATCTCGGTGCTCTGCAGACAATTGATTGTGCAGGAAATTCATTAACCCAAATTGATATAAGCGGAAATAAGGCGTTATCAAATCTGTCTTGTGGAGAGAATAAAATTTCACAGCTTGATATCAGTAATAATACTGCTTTGACAGAGCTTTCCTGTAACGATAATAAATTGTCAGAGTTAAATTTGGAGGAAAACAAGCAGCTAGAGACACTTAATTGCGAAAGTAATAAATTAACGCAATTGGATCTGAGCAAAAATGGTGAAATAAGCTGGTTAAGTATTGCAAGTAATCATTTATCAAGTATAGATTTAAATAATCTTACGAAGCTGGAACGGCTTGATTGTGCAGGAAATGTATTGACAGAATTAAAAATTGAAAAATGCGGTGCGTTGAAAAGTCTTGATTGTGGAGATAATAAATTGACATCGTTGCTATTGACAAATAATATTAGCTTAGAAGAATTATGGTGTTATTACAATCAATTAGAAAATATGGACGTTAGTCAATGTCCATTAAAGATTCTTCAGTGTAATAATAATGAATTAAACACATTAAATCTTGGTAATAACGAAAAATTAACAGATCTTTATTGTAGTGAAAATAAATTAGAAATTTTAGACATAGGTAATTGTCAAAATCTGCAATATTTTGATTGTGCAGGAAATATGTTAAAGAGTCTTGATACTGGCAACAATAAAAAATTGAAAACGATATTATGCCATGAAAATCAATTGAAGGAATTATTCGTTGGCGCTAATCAGGATTTGGAGATTTTGGATTGCGATAAAAATCAGATAACCTTAATCAGCATTGCTGATAATACAATGTTAAAGGCAGTTTGTTGGGATGAAAATGTAACAATTGAGGGGATAAATAATAGAGAATTTGAAGATGCACATACTTATGGAATGGGGGTAGGTGGTTGAGATAGGATATAGAAATATGAGTAATTTATTAACTGTTATATAGAACCATAAGAGGGACAATCTACATCGATCATAGATTGTCCCTCTTATGGTTGTATATAAATGAATGTACTTAGGAAAAGAATTAAATTACTCTGCCGTTGTTTCCTTCGTTTCCTCAAATGCCTCCATATTCTGCGGCAGGATCAGATTCAGGATCACAGCTACCAGAAATACTACAGCCACACAGTTCTCGGCAAAGACTGTTTCGATGATCTTAGGGAACACAGAGAACAGCTCCGGCACCTGGGTAAAGCCGATGCCGATACTTAAAGACAGAGCCACGATGGTGATATTTCTCTGGGAATACCCACATTTTCCGATCATCTGCAGACCGCTTACCACAATGGTACCAAACATCATAATAGTACATCCGCCCAGTACAGCGTCCGGCAGAGTTGCAAGCACGGCACCAAAGATCGGGAAGATACCGGCAAGGATCATGATCAGGGCGCCGGTAGCGATCGTAAAGCGGTTGACCACCTTTGTCATCGCGACCAGTCCCACATTCTGGCTGAAGGATGTGATAGGCATACATCCAAACAGAGAGGAAAGGGAGCTGATGAAGCCGTCACAGGCAAGGGAACCGGAGATTTCCTTTGTGGTGGCGCTGCGGTTCAAGCCGGAGTTGGCAAGTGCCTGGGTATCGCCAATGGTCTCGGTAGCAGATACTAAAAAGATCAGTGCAACGGAGATAATAGCATTTAAATGAAATTCCATTTTAAACGGCATCAGATGCGGCAGAGCGATCACACTGGTGCCTGCCAGAGAAGAAAAGTCTACCAGTCCCATTGGGATGGCAACAAGATAACCAACCACCAGTCCAAAGAGAACGGATAACTGTTTCCAGTAGGATTTCGCAAAAATATTAAATAGAATACAACATAATAGTGTGACAGTACCAAGGATCCAGTTCTCTACGGAACCAAAGTTTTCGCTGCCGCTGCCACCGCCAAAGGAGGTGGAGCCTACCGACAGAAGAGAAAAGCCAATGGCTGTTACGACGCTGGCGGATACGATAGGAGAGATGATCTTCATCCAGTATTTTGCAAAAAGACCAAGGCAGCCCTCGATCAGACCGCCGATCAGCACGGCACCCATAATGGTACCATAGCCATAGTTGGCACCGATATAACACATAATGGATACGAAGGTGAAGCTGATGCCCATGACAATAGGAAGACCGGAGCCGATCTTCCAAAGAGGGAAGAGCTGGATCAGGGTGCCGATACCTGCGATCAACATGGCACTCTGGATCAGCATGGCAAGCTGCTTGTCGGAAACACCGGAGGCTCCGGCGACAATAATGATCGGAGAAATATTTGCCACAAACATGGCAAGAATGTGCTGCAGACCGAACGGGATCGCACGGGATACCGGTACCCGTCCTTCTAATTGGTAGATGTTGCTTACGGAACTGTTACTTTTGTTACTCATGGTTCGTAAATCCTTTCCTTTTTCGTTTTGTAAATATGAATTACTGCTTGCGGAATGTAATTTCACCGGTAGAAGCGTCCATGGCATCTACGATGGCGAGGGATTCTAACTGGAATCCAAGGTTGCGGATCAGACGTCCGCCCATCTGAAAGCCTTTCTCGACAGCAATGCCGATTCCCTCTACGGTGGCACCGGCTTCCGTGATAATGGAGATCAGACCCTGCAGGGCGCAGCCGTTTGCAAGGAAATCATCAATGATCAGAACATGATCCTCCGGGCTTAAAAACTTTTTGGATACAATGACCTGATTTTTGCACTTGTGGGTAAAGGATTCTACCTCGGCAACATACATATCTCCTTCTATATTAATGCTTTTGGATTTTTTCGCAAAGACAACCGGCACATCAAAGTGTCTGGCAGCCACACAGGCGATACCGATACCGGAGGCCTCGATGGTCAGGATCTTATTGATGGGCTTGTCTGCAAAGCGGCGTTTCCACTCGGCTCCCATCTCGTCAAAGAGAGCAATGTCCATCTGGTGATTGAGAAAGCTGTCAACCTTCAGGACGTTTCCTTCCTTTACAATACCGTCCTTCATAATACGTTCTTCTAAAAAATTCATAATTATTACCATGCCTTTCTAAAAACTGTAACCCACAGGCCTGCATCGGTGGTACATTATCAGGTGATTTCCGGGTGTTATAATGTTGTTAAGTTTATCACGAAATAAGGGATTTCGCAACAAAAAGCAGTTTGTAAAACCGTTTCACCATATATTCTTAAGTAAACGTTATTTCTTGAAGATGAGAAAATATCTCTAACAGAAAAAAATAAATCAAAAACACAAAAAGCTATATTTTAAAAAGAAATTATTGATAAAACTTAAAAAAGTGTTGCAATTATTGAAAATATATATTATAATAACCTCAATTTGAAGAACAAAGGGGTTCGACAGGTTTTACTTGTTGACCCCTTTTTCTTTTTTTAGTTTATAGGAAAATGCTCGTAATGTAGAGCAAAGCCAACGAGAATTGCGAAGCAATTCTTGGAGGGCAAAACGCTGGTTTTGCCTTTTTTACAATAATTGATTGGAGGAACATGGAATGGTTAATCAGGAAGCAATGAATAAGAGTGCAGTACAGGCTTCAAAGTGTATTGATCATAAGGCAAAGGGCTTATATGACCCACATTTTGAGCACGACAACTGTGGTATTGGTGCCATCGTCAACATCAAGGGGAACAAAACCCATGACACAGTATCCGGAGCACTGGAGATTGTGGAAAAACTGGAACATCGTGCCGGTAAGGATGCAGAAGGTAAGACCGGTGATGGAGTAGGTATCATGCTTCAGATTTCGCACCGGTTTTTTAAGAAAGAGACAGAATCCCTTGGGATTGAGATTGGCGGGGAACGTGATTATGGTGTGGGCATGTTCTTCCTGCCGCAGGATGAGTTGAAGCGCAATCAGGCAAAGCGTATGTTTGAGGTCATTATTGAGAAGGAAGGTATGAAATTCCTTGGATGGAGAGAAGTACCGATCAAGCCGGATATTCTGGGTCACAAGGCACTGGAATGTATGCCTTATATTGTACAGGGTTTTGTGAAAAGACCGGATGATGTGGAGAAAGGGCTTGATTTTGACCGGAAGCTCTATGTGGCACGTCGTGTCTTTGAGCAGCAGAGCAGTGAGGATACTTATGTAGTGTCCTGCTCCAGCCGTACTATCGTTTATAAAGGAATGTTTCTGGTAGGCCAGCTTCGTTCCTTCTTTATGGATCTGCAGGACGAGGATTATGTATCTGCGATCGCGATCGTACATTCCAGATTCAGTACCAACACAAATCCAAGCTGGATGCGAGCTCATCCAAACCGCTTTATCGTACACAACGGTGAGATCAATACTATCGTCGGTAATGCAGATAAGATGCTTGCCCGTGAGGAGACTATGGAGACACCGTATCTGTCCAGTGATTTCCACAAGATCCTGCCGGTAGTTGATCCAAACGGTTCCGACTCCGCACGTCTTGATAACACATTGGAATTTCTCGTAATGAGTGGCATGGAGCTGCCGCTGGCGGTAATGATCACAATCCCGGAGCCTTGGGAAAATGATATGAGCATCAGCCAGAAGAAGAGAGATTTCTATCAGTATTATGCAACCATGATGGAGCCATGGGATGGCCCGGCATCTATTCTGTTCTCTGATGGCGATTATATGGGAGCCGTCCTTGACCGTAACGGTCTGAGACCTTCCCGTTATTATATTACGACTGATGATCAGCTGATCCTTTCCTCTGAGGTGGGTGTATTTGAGCTTCCACCGGAGAAGATCGTGAAAAAGGACCGTTTAAGACCGGGTCGTATGCTTTTGGTAGATACCGTGAAAGGAGAGCTCATCGATGATGCTGATCTGAAAGAGAAATATGCATCCCGCCAGCCGTATGGTGAGTGGCTTAACAGCAATCTTGTCACACTGGCAGAGCTTCACATTCCAAATCACAAGGTACCGGAGTATACCGATGAGGAAAGAGCAAGAATGCAGAAGGCATTTGGTTATACCTTCGAAGAATATAAGACATCCATTTTGCCGATGGCACAGACCGGAAATGAGCCGATCGCATCCATGGGTACCGATACACCGCTTCCAATGCTTTCCCGCAAGGTACAGCCTCTGTTTAATTATTTTAAGCAGATGTTTGCACAGGTAACCAATCCTCCAATCGATGCGATCCGTGAGGAGATCGTAACCTCCACCAGCGTTTATATTGGGGAGGACGGAAACCTTCTGGAGGAGAAGGGAGAGAACTGTAAGGTATTGAAGATTCATAACCCGATCCTCAACGACACGGATCTTTTGAAGATTAAAAATATGGATAAGGACGGTTTCAAATGCGAGGTTCTTCCGATTACTTATTATAAGAACACTTCTCTGAAGAAAGCACTGGATCATCTCTGTCTGGAGGCAGACCGGGCACATAAGGAGGGCTGCAATATCCTGATCTTAAGTGACCGTGATGTGGATGAGTTCCATATGCCGATTCCTTCTCTGCTGGCGGTTTCTACACTGCAGCAGCATCTGGTAACCACCAAGAGAAGAACAAGCATGTCTGTAATCTTAGAGACAGCAGAGCCGAGAGAGGTACATCATTTTGCAACGCTTCTCGGTTATGGTGCCAGTGCAGTCAATCCATATCTGGCTCACGAGACGATCCGCGAGCTCATCAATAACGGTATGCTGGATAAGGATTATTATGCCGCTGTCAGTGATTATGACAACGCTGTGCTTCATGGTATCGTAAAGATCGCATCCAAGATGGGTATTTCTACGATCCAGTCCTATCAGGGTTCTAAGATTTTCGAAGCAATCGGTATTTCACAGGAAGTCATTGAGACATACTTCCCGGATACGGTCAGCCGTGTGGGTGGTGTGACGCTGGAGGATATCGAGAAGCAGATCGACGAGCAGCACAGCCGTGCTTTTGATCCGTTGGATCTGACGGTAGATCTGAATCTGGAAAACAGAGGACAGCACAAGGAGCGTGGTCATCAGGAGGAGCATTTGTACAATCCGGAGACGATCCATCTGCTGCAGCAGGCAACCTGGACCGGCAATTACGAGCTGTTTAAGCAGTATTCCAAGTGCATTGACGAGAAAGAAAAGCAGGTTACCTTAAGAAGTCTTCTTGATTTCAAATATCCAAAGAAGGGCATTCCTCTGGATGAAGTCGAGAGCGTGGAGGAGATTGTCCAGAGATTTAAGACGGGTGCTATGTCTTACGGTTCTATTTCACAGGAGGCTCATGAGACACTGGCGATCGCAATGAATCATCTTCACGGCAAATCAAACAGCGGTGAGGGTGGTGAGAGTCTGGAACGACTGGAAACAGCAGGTTCTGCTGTGGATCGCTGTTCTGCCATCAAGCAGGTGGCTTCCGGACGTTTCGGTGTTACCTCCCGTTATCTGGTCAGTGCAAAGGAGATCCAGATCAAGATGGCACAGGGCGCAAAGCCTGGTGAAGGTGGCCACCTTCCGGGCGGAAAGGTTTATCCGTGGGTTGCCAAAACTCGTCATTCTACACCGGGTGTCAGCCTGATCTCCCCGCCACCGCATCATGATATTTACTCCATCGAGGATCTGGCACAGCTCATTTATGATCTGAAGAACAGTAATAAGGATGCGAGAATTTCCGTCAAGCTTGTTTCCGAAGCAGGTGTAGGAACAGTCGCAGCCGGTGTTGCCAAGGCAGGAGCAGCCGTTATCCTGATCTCCGGATACGATGGAGGTACCGGAGCAGCACCAAAGAGCTCCATCTACAATGCAGGTCTTCCTTGGGAGCTTGGTCTGGCAGAGACACATCAGACACTGATCATGAACGGTCTTCGTTCCCGTGTCCGCATTGAGACAGACGGTAAGCTGATGACTGGTCGTGATGTTGCCATCGCTGCAATGCTTGGTGCCGAGGAGTTTGGTTTTGCTACTGCTCCGCTGATCACCATGGGCTGCGTAATGATGCGTGTCTGCAATCTGGATACATGCCCGGTTGGTGTGGCTACCCAGAATCCGGAGCTGCGTAAGAGATTCCGTGGAAAGCCGGAGTATGTTGAGAATTTTATGAAGTTTATTGCCAGCGAGCTGAGAGAATATATGGCAGCACTGGGTGTGCGCAAGCTGGATGACCTGATCGGCCGTGTTGACCTCCTGAAGAGAAAAGAGCTGACAGGAGAGGCAGAGGAATATGCAGAGCGTGTGGATCTGTCCAGAATATTGGACCCTACCTTTGCAGGGCTTCGCAAGGATAATAAATTTAATGCAAAGGACAAATATGATTTTGAGCTGGAGAAGACCATCGACGAGAAGGTATTTCTTCCAAAATTGAAAAAGTCTCTGGAAACAGGAGAGAAGGCCCGGATCGAAGTAAAGGTTGATAATATCAACCGTTCTCTGGGAACAATCCTTGGTTCCGAAGTGACGAAGAAGTTCAGTGACACGCTGGAGGAGGATACCATTACCGTGAAGTGTGACGGCAGCGGCGGACAGAGCTTTGGCGCATTTATTCCAAAGGGACTGACCTTAGAGCTGGAGGGTGATTCCAATGATTACCTTGGAAAAGGCTTATCCGGTGGTAAGATCGTGGTATATCCTCCAAAGAACAGCCGATTTAAAGCAGAAGAAAATATTATCGTTGGTAACGTTGCTCTTTATGGTGCTACAAGTGGTAAGGCATTTATTAACGGTATTGCCGGTGAGCGTTTCTGCGTCAGAAACTCCGGTGCATATGCAGTAGTAGAAGGTGTTGGAGATCACGGATGCGAGTACATGACCGGAGGCCGTGTGGTTGTCCTGGGACCAACCGGAAAGAACTTTGCAGCCGGTATGAGCGGTGGTGTTGCCTATGTACTGGACGAGGACAGCAATCTTTATCTGAAGTTAAATAAAGAGCTGGTATCCTCTGAGCCGATCACAGATAAATACGATGTACTGGAGCTCAAAGAGATGATCGAGGAGCATGTGGCAGCCACAGGTTCCAAGAAGGGTAAGATGATCCTTGATGACTTCAGCGAATATCTTCCAAAGTTTAAGAAGATTATTTCTTATGACTATGCTCATATGCTGCAATTGATCGCAAAGATGGAGGAGCACGGTCTGAGTTACGAGCAGGCACAGATTGAAGCATTTTACGAGCATAAAAATAAATAAGCTTTTGTTTGGAAAGGAGAATCATCATGGGTAAACCAACGGGATTTTTAGAATATGAGAGAAAAAATAATCAAGCAGTGGAACCACTGGAACGTATCAAGAACTTTAATGAATTTCATACACCGATGAGAGAGAAGGAACGCAGAGAGCAGGCGGCAAGATGTATGAACTGTGGCGTACCGTTTTGTCAGTCCGGTATGATGATCGCCGGAATGGCTTCCGGTTGTCCTCTGAACAATCTGGTGCCGGAGTGGAATGATCTTTTATATCATGGTAATTATAAAAAGGCACTGCAGCTTTTGCGCCAGACAAATAATTTTCCGGAGTTTACTTCCAGAGTGTGTCCTGCACTCTGTGAAGCAGCCTGTACCTGTGGTCTGAATGACACACCGGTCACCTGCAAGGCAAACGAAAACGCCATTATCGAGTATGGCTATGCCAATGATCTGATGGGACCTCAGCCGCCAAAGACACGCACCGGCAAAAAGGTTGCCGTGATCGGCTCCGGCCCTTCCGGACTGGCAGCAGCAGACCAGTTGAACCGCCGTGGTCATTCCGTTACGGTATATGAGAGAAATGATCATATCGGTGGTCTTCTGATGTATGGTATCCCGAATATGAAGCTGGAAAAATGGGTGATTGACCGAAAGCAGAAGGTCATGGAAGAAGAAGGCGTAAAGTTTGTTGTCAATGCTGATGTGGGAAAAGATGTGAAGGCAGCAGATCTGCTGAAGGAATATGACAGCGTGATCCTTGCATGCGGTGCTTCCAATCCCCGTGATATCAAGGCAAAGGGAAGAGAAGCCGATGGAATCTACTTCGCTGTGGATTTCCTGACACGTTCTACAAAGCATGTACTCACCGGCAAGAAAGAGGGCTGGGTAGATACCAAAGGTAAGAATGTCATTGTTATTGGCGGTGGAGATACCGGAAATGATTGTGTGGGAACGGCGGTTCGTCAGGGAGCCAAGTCTGTCACACAGCTTGAGATGATGCCAAAGCTTCCGGATGAGCGTACAGCATCCAATCCTTGGCCGGAGTGGCCGAGAGTCTGCAAGACAGATTACGGTCAGGAGGAGGCGATTGCCGTCTTTGGACACGATCCTCGTATCTATCAGACTACAGTTAAGGAGTTTGTCGCCGACAAGAACGGCAAGCTCAAAAAAGTGAAGCTCGTAAAGCTGGAGGCCAAGAAAGACCCGAAGACCGGCCGGATGAATATGACAGAGATTGCCGGAAGTGAGTTTGAAATGCCGGCAGATGTGGTACTGATCGCTGCAGGTTTCCTGGGAGCACAGGATTATGTGGCAAAGGCATTTGGTGTGAAGCTCAATGCCCGTACCAATGTGGAGACAGCTCCGGGAGAGTTTAAGACAAGTGTGGATAAGGTATTTACAGCGGGTGATATGCACCGTGGACAGTCACTGGTTGTATGGGGAATCAATGAGGGACGCCATGTAGCTAAAGAGGTGGATCAGTTCCTGATGGGATATACGAATCTGGATTAATGAGGTACTTTAGAGAACCGGAATGATTGTGAAGAGGTTCGGTAACGGATACAATTATTGCAGTCCGTAAAATAAATATGACAGGGGACGATGTGTACCAAAAATGGTACATATCGTCCCTTGTTTTAATGTAGTAGGAAATCTATAATTTCATCTGATATTCCTTTGGTGTGATCTTTTCATGTTTTTTGAATACTCTGCTAAAATAAAACGGGTTACAAAAGCCGAGAGTTTCTGCAATTTCGGATATTGTAAACTGCCGGCTTTGCAAAAGCTTTTTGCTTTGTTCGATCTTGTAATTTTCCAGAAATGTAAAAATAGTCATGCCGGTATATTGCTTGAAGCGGCGGTTCATATAGTCAAAATTATGGTGAAAAATATTTTCCAGTACAGCACCGGTAATCTTTTGTGAATAATGGGTTTTTAAATAATCACAAATCTGAAATGGGAGAGAAAGATTATCAGATCCGGTATGTAAAATGCGGGACAATTCTGAACGTGACATTTGTAACAAAAGAATAAACAAAAGAGCATTGTTTACCGGCTGTTGATGAAGTTCGCTTGTAGAACATGTTTTCAACAGATGTTGTGTCTGGTTTATTATTTCATTAAAACATGAGTGTGTCGGATGAAAATATTTGGGAAGTATCAGGGTGTCCTGACAGGCAGGATGATCTGGAGAAAATGTCTGTCTATTTGCTTTTTGATGAATATATTCTTCCGATGTCATTGTTATGTCCTGCATGGAATTCCAATAAAAATGAATGTAATAATAGTCAACATGATCATTTGTGAGAATACCACAGTGGCATTTGCCGGGGGAAAAGATTATGATGTCACCTGCAGTGAGTGTATATAGCTTCGTATCTTCTATAATCTGCATAGTACCATCTGTAATAATGTAGAGAATTCGGTTTTGTGGAGTTCTTTCAAAATGTTTATTGGGAGATGGAACATGGACTTCTCCGGCTAATGAAAAAGTTGGAAGAGTGTCTGAAATACAAGAAATATAGGATTGTAATTCCATAAGAAGACTCCTTTCAAAATTCTTTGATGTCGGGTGTAAACGATTAAAAAGTCGCTATTATATATGTAATGGTCGGAAATAGATATTTTATTTATGTGGATATTATGTTAGTCTTTTCTTGCAGGATTGTCAAGAAAACAGTACGAGGGAGGAAGTTTATATGAAAATAAAACAATGTATTAAAAAAATAGCTTTTCTATGTTTAGTCGCTGGATTGTTGATTTCTGGTATATTAGGAATGGGAGTGTCTGCTCAAAAGAAGAAAACGGTAATAAGCAGTAAAAAGCTTATACTTTCTGTAGGGCAGAAGAAAAAGCTCAAAGTGAAAAAGAAAAATAAAACAGTAAAATGGAGTTCCGGAAACAAAAAAGTTGCGACAATAAATAGTAAAGGGATTGTTTGTGGTAAAAAGACCGGAAAGACTACTGTGACAGCAATTGTTCAAATGAAAAAGTATGTATGGAAGGTTACTGTAAAAGATGTAAAGAAACCGGCAGAGGCTGTAACGCAGAAGCCGGTAATGCCGGAGCCGTCTCCGGCGGTGCCAACAGCGACTGCGACAGCAGCACCAATACCGTCACAGACGGTTACACTATCTCCGGAGCAGGAGTGGGAAATTGGAAAGACAAGTGGAACGAAGGAAGCATTTCAGCAATATTTTCACCCGGATATGAAGCAGTATACGGGAAAAAAGCAAGGGGTACCGTTGGGAAACTTTGAAGAGATGACATATCCTTCTGAGATTGTGGGTGCAGAACGGGAAGCTTATGTTTATCTGCCGCCGGAGTATGATTCATCAAAAAAATATCCGGTTCTTTATCTGTTACACGGCATTGGATGTGATCGTGGGCAGTGGAGATATATGTATTTGAATGAGATATTGAGCAATATGATATATACGGGAGAATTGCAGCCAGTTGTTGCAGTGATACCAAGTATTGTTCCAAAAGATGGATTGAATAAAGATACATTTTCAGCGGAAAATATAGAAGCATTTACTAAGTTTGAAAAAGAGTTTATCCAGGATTTAGAACCGTATGTGCTGGCAAATTATGGTGTGTCATCGAAGCGGGAGGATACCGGTGTATGTGGTCTTTCCATGGGAGGAATGGAGGCTCTCAGACTGGGGTTTGCCATTAAGGATCACTTCAATTATATAGGTTCTTTCTCAGCAGCACCGACACTGGATACTGGTATTTTGACATTGGATGGATGGAAAACAAAGCCGCAGACAGTGCTTCTGTGTACCGGAGATGCGGATGGGACAGTTGGAAGCAATCCACAGGATTATCATGAAAAACTGGTGGAAAATAATGTGGATCATATATGGTATTTGTATCCAAAAGGAAAGCATGATGAAAAAGTATGGAAAAACGGATTGGTTAATTTTCTAAAGAGAAGTTACAAGTAAAAAAGATACAAAAGAAGAGAGGTTTTCAAAGACCGGCATAGCAGAAATGTTATGACGGTCTTTGTTGTGTGCCTTTCGGCGCACGTCGTTAATGGGGGGAAGTCCCTAATCCGTCCTATGTGACCGTTTTTTGATTTCACAGCGATCAGCTTGTAGAAAAATAAGAAAAACGATCATCCATGGAATGGAGGCGGACGGAAAAAATAAAATATAGGATTGTTGAATACAAAAAATTTGGTATATTATATATTAGAGGGATAAATGAAACAAAATTCTATACGATGGAGGAAATAAAGATGAAATTATTGATTCAGAGAGTTAGAGAAGCATCTGTCACAGTTGACGGCGAGGTTACCGGAAGTGTTGGTCATGGATTTCTTGTATTTGTGGGAGTAGCTGAGGAGGACACCACAGAGATTGCGGACAAGATGATTGACAAGATGGTGAAGCTCCGGATCTTTGAGGATGAAAACGGTAAGACAAATAAGGCGATTGCCGATGTGGGCGGAAACTTTCTCGTGGTATCCCAGTTCACCCTGTATGCGGACTGCCGCAAGGGAAACCGCCCTTCCTTTGTAAAGGCGGGCAATCCGAAGCTGGCGGAGGAACTCTATGAATATGTATTAAAGAGCCTGCGTGACAGGGGCTTTGAAGTGGGAGCAGGAGTCTTTGGGGCAGATATGAAGGTGTCATTGTTAAATGATGGACCGTTTACCGTGATGCTGGATTCGGAGGAGATCTGTCATTGAAAATGTCCCTTGCGATGCGACATAAGACAACCAAAATGTGTTAAGATAAAAACACAAAGGCGGGTGATCAAGATGGCAGATAATGAAAGCAGTATCGAAGTAGACGAAGCGGCTGGCAGAGATGCAGACATATGATCAGGCGATTGCACATGTGGCAAACCAGAGGATTGAGATTGATCTGGACGATGGCGTCAAGGTCAACTATGCGAAATTCCAGGGTGTGGAAGTAGCACAGGAAGGAAAGAAAGCATTAAAGGTGGATTTGCTGGCTAAGATATGATGTAGATAAAAGTAATTTGAGTGAGGAAGAAGGAGATTTTTTAATGAAATTGCAAGAACGGGATTATACTAAGTTCCTTAATGAGGAGGAACGAGAAGCCTTTGAACTGGAAGAAAAAATAGCGCATAGAAAAGGTGTGAAGAATAGTAGAGAATTTCCTCGATTTTCTCATACTAACGCAGAGGTTAGGAAGTTCATTTGGCATAAAAGGTCTTTGTATCCTAATAATTATTTGCATTTATTAGAATATAAGAAATTGAATTTTGATGAAGAAGCAGACAAGTACCATGATGTGATTTATATGGCAAATAATGAACTTGAGATACAACAATATATCAAGTTGAATCATAAATGGTTTATTCCAGGTTCAATATTCCTTGATTATAATTTTGGGCATCATGATGCTTATTTGTTTCCAGAACAAAAATTAGGAAATGATTATGCTGCTGATTATATGTTATTAGGGAAAAGCTCGGATGGTTACAGCATTGTATTTGTTGAATTTGAAAAATCAAACACGCCATACTGTCGTTCTGTGGATAACATGGAAAGCGAAAGTGTGAGAAAAGGTCTTACACAAATAAAAGATTGGCAGAGATGGATGAGTCAGAATAGGGATTATTTTTTGAGAAATATTGATCTGACTCAAAAAGGAATTGATATACCAATATATCGAATTTATTACTATTTGGTTGTTAGTAGAAGGGATTACATGGATGACGTGGCACATGATATTAGAAGTCAAACTATGTATGATATGAATAATGTGAAAATTGTAACATTTGATCGTCTGGAAGAGAATGTTAGAAAGTTGGGAAAAAATCATTCTTGGTAGGAAGAGATTGCTATATCTAAATTTTAATTGTGCAGACGGTCTGCACAATTAGTATGGTATAGAGTTTATTTAACGGATAGTTTGATAGATTCATTATGGCAGAAAATAAAGATAAGCTGTCAGGGGAGGTGTGTTATGGAAAAGAAAAATGTTTTAGATTTATTTCATGCGTCAAATGAGGAGGCACTTGATGTTACATTAAGTGATATTTTACCGGAGGTTGTTAAGCAAGTTTCGGAGACGGCAGTGTCAGAAGCAACGGCGTCTGTGATTTGCGAAATCTTGGGTGCAGTTTTTCCGAGAATAAATCACATTCGTTTGGGATGGAAACAAAATCGCCTGGAACGTAATTTGACAAATGCTATTAAAGAATTGCAGAAGAATGACGAACTAATTGCTACGCAAATGCAGAGTTTAATTGAAAATAACCAGGCACATATGTTTAGAACCCAGTATTGTGAAATGATGCTTGATGCAATTTATGATGAAATTCAAGAATCAAAGGTAAAATATGGAATTAATGGATATATTAATTTGATGTGTGTTGATAATCCGAGTGAAGACATGGCACTTATGTTTTTCAAAACACTTACCGAATTAAGTGATTTAGATATAAAAGTGCTGAAATGCTTTTCACATGAACATGAGGAAAATTATTATACGGTAATGCAGGAAGTTGATATAACAGATATGCAGTATCGGTTTGTGAAGGAGAAATTGGAACGTTTTGGATTACTGCAAAGTAAGACAGATGATATTAGGGATGCAAATTTGGAGTCGCTTATTGTATATTTGAAAGAAATAGATAAACAGAGCAATTCCAAGAAACCTAAGCCCGTTAAATTTCCAAGTAAAATTAAGAAATTGCCAAACAGTGATTCGCACCAGATTACTTCATTGGGAAGACAATTTCTGAAGTTGACGGAACCGATTTCAAATACGCAATAATTCTAGCATGAAAGAATGATTGGAGGTGAACAGAGTGAAGCGAGAAATATTAGTTCAATTGGAATGGAAGGAAAATCATGAATATGAGTGTAAGCTTGCTGCAAATGGTCTTCCGGTAAGTATATGGGAGACTTATTCCTCTTTTGCAAATACGGATGGTGGAACGATATTTCTTGGAATTAAAGAGCACCGTGATTCGTTTACGGTGGAGGGATTATCGGAAAAGCAGGTGATCAAGTATCAAAAGGATTTTTGGAGTACAGTGAATGATCAGCACAAGGTATCAAAAAATATTTTGTTAAATCATCATGTGCGTCCTGTTGTTGTAGATGGGAAAAAGATTCTTAGGATTGATGTTCCGGCTGCTGACCGGCATGATAAGCCGGTGTATATTGGCGTTGATCCAATGAAGGGAACATATCGCAGAGATTATGAGGGGGATTTCTTGTGTTCAGAGGAAGCGGTCCGTGCTATGTTCGCAGATCAGCGGGATGGTGGAACAGATACGGAAGTTTTAGAAGATATGGGATTAGATGCATTAAATACAGATACGATCAAAGGGTATCGTATTGTATTTGAACAGTTGCATCAGGGGCATCCGTGGAATTTGCTTGAGAACGATGAATTTTTAATGAAGTTGAGGGCGGTTGCTAAGAATGATAACGGAGAATTGTCACCGACTGTTGCAGGTTTATTATTTTTTGGAGAATCTTATCGAATAACAGAAGTATTTCCTAATTATTTTTTGGATTATCGCGAAGAAAGTGCGGATAAATCTGTTAGATGGTTGTTCCGGACACATTCCGATGAGGGGGATTGGAGTGGAAATCTCTATGATTTTTATTATAAGGTAATCAATCGGATGGACGATGATATCGCAGTGCCTTTTGTGAATCGTAAGGATGGATATAGGGTGGATCGTGTAGATGTGCATGCAGCATTAGGAGAGGCTGTGGCAAATGCCTTGGCACATTCCAATTATTATGGAAGAAGAGGCGTAGTTATTGTTAAGAAAGGAAAAGAGATAACGATTTCAAATCCGGGAACCATACGAATTACAAAAGAGGAATTTTATGCAGGTGGCAATAGTGATCCACGAAATCCGAATATCTTAAAGATGTTTGGTTTTGTAAATGTCGGTGAGCGTGCCGGAAGTGGCGTTGATAAGATTATGACAGCATGGGCTGAACAAAACTGGAAGAAACCAGAATTTGATTTCTTAGAGCGTGCAGATCGTGTTAGTCTGAAATTAGAGGTTGGCCAGGTTGTGTATATTCCGGGGGTGGCAGATTTGCGAAATGAAGAGCAGGCTGTGGAACAGAAGAAGCCGCTGCAGGATGAAAAAGAAGAGGCTATTCTGCGATATATTTCCCAATATGGTAGCATAAGTACGGGCAAGGCTGCAGAGGTGTGTGGATATAGGTCAAGAACTTCCGCTAGAAAGGTGATTGGTGAGCTGGTTGAAAAGGGGTATATCCAGAAAAACGGAAAAGGAGCAAGTATCCGATATAGTATCTGCGATAAAAAAGTGGTCAAAAAATGATCAGTTACTGGTCATTTTATAAGCAAGTGGTCAAAAAAGTGGTCATTTACTGGTCAATATCGAACACTTTTGGCAGATTATAGGATACAAATATCCGATAAGTATCCATAGCCAATCCGAATAAACAAGATCCTTTATTGGGGGAGGAAATTGTGTTGATTGATGAAGTAGAGCTTCACATGCACCCTTCATGGCAGAGAAAGGTGTTATCGGTACTAAGAGAAACATTTCCTAATATTCAATTTATTATTACGACACATTCGCCGATTGTGCTGAGTGAGGCAGATGAGAACTATAATCTTTTCTTTGTTGATAATAAAGATGGCAAGTTTACTATTCAAAAAAGTCAGCAGTTAAATGGGTATGATGTAAATGCAGTATTGGAACAATTTATGGGAACCCGTTCTATGAATGTGAAAATGCAGCAATTTATTGATTCAATATACCGAGATATTGATCAACGGGAGTATGAGCGGGCCGAAGATAAAATAAATGAACTTGCGGATATAACGAGTGAAAACCATGGGGATGTGATTATGGCAAGAATGGAGTTAAAGAGGAGGATGCATGATAGAAGGAAAAGGTCTTGTGGTAACCAGATTTCATGGAGCAAAGAAGGATGGGGTTAAATTAAATAAACTAGGAATAAACTAAAAAATACTCTTTGACATCCCTCTCTATACGATATATAATAAAGAGAATGCGTTGATACAATAGGAACGATGAATTATCATGGCGAATAGGAGGATGCAGCGTGGCAAAGTATACCAGAGATGACATATTAGACATGATTGAAGAGGAGGACATCGAGTTTATCCGTCTTCAATTTACAGACATCGCAGGAAATCTGAAGAATATGGCAACCACTGTTGACCAGATTGACAAGATCCTGGATGGCAGATGCCAGTTTGATTGCGCAGCGATCGATGGTTTTGATGGCGATATGGAGGAATTATTCTTAATTCCCGACTTAGATACGTTTGTTATTTTTCCATGGCGTCCACAGCATGGAAAGGTAGCTCGTTTTATCTGTGACATTGTGAAACCCGATGGAACGCCTTTTGACGGTGACAGCCGTTATATTTTAAAAAGAATAATTGCTGAGGCAAAGGACATGGGATACGATTTTGACGTTGCCCTTAAGAATGAGTTTTTCTTATTTGACCTTGGCGAAAACGGAGAGCCGACCCAGAATTCCAGCGAGAAGGGCGGCTATTTTGATGTTGGGCCGGCAGATTGCGGAGAAAACGCCAGACGTGATATGGTACTTTATCTGGCAGATATGGGGATTTCTACGGAGTCTTCTTATCATTCCGATGAGGCGGCACAGCATGTATTGGATATGACTTATACCAATGCACTGACGATGGCAGACAATATTATGACCTCCCGGCTGGTGATCCGGACTGTGGCAAAACGTCATGGTCTTCATGCGACCTTTATGCCAAAGCCTAAGAAGGATTCGAAGGGATCCGGAGCACATTATACATTTTCTTTATCAAAAAATGGTAAAAATATCTTTACCGATGCTGATGATTCTGCAGGAGTAAGCAAGGAGGGATATGCATTTATGGCAGGTATCCTGGAGCATATTGCAGATATGTCTCTGGTTACCAATCCTCTGGTCAATTCCTACAAGCGTCTGGTGCCGGGATTTCTGGCACCTCTGCGGGTGAGCTGGTCTGTGCACAATTCCAGCCCGCTGATCCGTCTGACCTCGGTTGGCGGAGACGGCGGCAGGATCATTCTCCGGAGTCCGGATGGCGCAGCAAATCCATATCTGGTGCTTGCAGCGTGTCTGGCAGCAGGAATGGATGGTATCAAAAGAAATCTGCAGCCGCCGGTATGTATGGATAAAATGTCAAAGGAGGAACTGGCCAAGCGAGAGAAGCTTCCACGGACGCTTTACGAAGCAGTGAAACGTTTTGAAAATGATGCGTTTCTGCGGGATGTGCTGGGGGCGCATGTATCGAATTATCTGATCTCTACAAAGGATGCAGAGTGGGAAGAATATTGCAGACAGGTAACGAGATGGGAAACAGACCGTTATCTTGGGACAGTATAGGAGCACCGCTGATCAGTAACCGATACACAGGAGGTTTTTTATGGCAGATATTATCATTGCATTTCCGAAACTGGACGATGCAAAAAATCTTAAAAAACTTCTGCTTCGAAACGGGTATGATGTCAGTCTGGTATGTGACAACGGAGCACAGATTGTCAGTGCAGTCAATGAGTTGGACGGCGGTGTGGTGATATGCGGATACCGGTTCCGCGATATGCACTTTTCGGAGGTTCTCGATTACCTGCCCAAAGGTTTTCAAATGCTTTTGATGGCATCTCCGGCCAAGCTGGAGGACAGTGATATTAGTGAGGTTGTGTCGCTGCCCATGCCTCTCAAGGTTCAGGATCTGCTGAATACTCTGGAAATGATGATGGTGCAGTACCGGCGTTGGAAGAAAAAGCAGAAGAATAAGCCGAAAGTACGGTCAGAAGGTGAAAAAAGAACGATACGAAAAGCAAAAGAGCTATTGATGGAGAGAAACCAGATGACAGAAGAGGAAGCACACAGATACATACAAAAAATAAGCATGGATAGTGCAACAAATTTAGTTGAAACTGCTGAAATGTTACTAGAACTAAATGGAAAGGAATGGGAAATTTAGATGAAAGCGTTTCTTATTTTAGAGGATGGAACAGTATTTGAGGGCAAGAGTGTTGGGGCGCAGAAGGAAGTGATCAGTGAGATCGTATTTAATACGTCAATGACCGGATATCTGGAGGTTCTGACAGATCCAAGTTATGCGGGACAGGCAGTTACTATGACATATCCGCTGATCGGCAATTACGGTATTGCCTATGACGATATGGAGTCTCGAAAGGGATGGCCGGACGGTTTTATCACCAGAGAAATTTCCCGTTTGCCAAGCAATTTCCGATGTGAGGATACTTTACAGAAGTTTTTGGAAGATCAGGATATTCCGGGCATCTACGGTATTGATACCAGAGCACTTACCAAGATTCTCCGGGAAAAGGGTACTATGAATGGAATGATCACAACAAATGAAAATTATAATCTGGACGAGATTCTTCCAAAGTTAAAGGAATATAACGTGACCGGTGTGGTACAGAAAGTGTCACGGAGCCAGAAGGAGTCTTTCAAGCCGGGTGATCTAGGCTCTGAAAAGACAGAGACAAGCTTTAAGGTGGCTGTGATCGATGTGGGAACCAAAAATAATATTATCCGCTGTCTGTTAAACAGAGGCTGCGAGGTTGATGTATATCCTTGTGATTTCAAGGCGGAGGATGTGATCGCAGCAAAGCCGGACGGTATTATGATCACAAATGGACCGGGAGATCCGGCAGAGTGTGTGGAGATCATTGAGGAGATCCGCAAGCTGTCTGAGTCAGGTATTCCAATCTTTGCAATCTGTCTGGGGCATCAGCTGATGGCACTGGCCCACGGCTTTAAGACATATAAGATGAAATATGGTCATCGTGGTGCAAACCATCCGGTAATGGATCTTCATACCAGAAGAGTTTATATTTCTTCCCAGAACCACGGTTATGTGGTGGATGGCGGGAGCCTGGATGACACAAAGGCGAAGCCATGGTTTATCAATGTTAATGACAAGACCATCGAGGGTCTGGAATATATTGGAAAGCCGGTGAAGACTGTGCAGTTCCATCCGGAGGCAAATGCAGGTCCAAAGGATTCAGAGGTACTGTTTGAGGAGTTTATCAAAATGATGGGAGGTAATCAGTAATGCCAAAATTAGAGGGAATTAAACGTGTATTGGTAATTGGTTCCGGTCCGATCGTTATCGGACAGGCGGCCGAGTTTGACTATGCGGGAACACAGGCATGCCGTTCTCTGAAGGAAGAGGGAATGGAGGTTATCCTTGTCAACTCCAATCCTGCAACGATCATGACGGATAAAGATATTGCGGATAAGGTATATATTGAGCCATTGACGGTTGGAGTACTTCAGCACATCATTGAGGTGGAAAAACCGGACAGTCTTCTTCCGAACATGGGTGGACAGGCTGGTCTGAACCTTGGTATGGAGCTTGCGGAGTCTGGATTTTTGGATAGTCATAATGTAAGGCTTCTTGGAACAACAGCGGAAACGATTCGTAATGCAGAGGGACGTCAGGAGTTTAAGGATCTGATGGAGCGGATCGGAGAGCCATGTGCTCCTTCTGAGCTGGTAGAAAATATTGAAGATGGTGTGGTCTTTGCAGAAAAGATCGGCTATCCGGTAGTTCTGCGTCCGGCTTATACCCTTGGTGGTTCCGGCGGTGGAATTGCTCATGATCAGGAAGAGCTGGAGGAGATTCTTTCCAATGGTCTTCGTCTTTCCCGTGTAGGTCAGGTTCTTGTGGAGAGATGTATTGCCGGATGGAAAGAGATCGAGTATGAGGTAATGCGCGACAGCAACGGAAATTGCATTACCGTATGTAATATGGAAAATCTGGATCCGGTTGGTGTTCATACCGGTGACAGTATTGTTGTGGCACCATCCCAGACCTTGTCCGATAAGGAGTACCAGATGCTTCGTTCTTCTGCATTGAAGATTATCAGCGAGCTTGGAGTGACCGGCGGATGTAACGTACAGTTTGCACTTCATCCGACATCCTTTGAATACTGTGTGATCGAGGTAAACCCTCGTGTGAGCCGTTCGTCTGCACTGGCTTCCAAGGCTACCGGATATCCGATCGCCAAGGTGGCAGCAAAGATTGCACTGGGATATACTCTGGATGAGATTCCAAATGCCGTTACCGGCAAGACCTATGCAAGCTTTGAGCCGGCATTGGATTACTGTGTTGTTAAGATACCAAGACTTCCGTTTGATAAATTTATCAATGCAAAGCGTACTCTGACCACGCAGATGAAGGCAACCGGTGAGGTTATGAGTATCTGTACTAATTTTGAGGGCGGTCTGATGAAAGCAATCCGTTCTCTGGCACAGCATGTCGATTGTCTGGAAACCGGCGACTACGATGGAATGTCTGATGAGGATGTACTGGATAAGCTGGATATCGTCGATGACCGTCGTATCTATCTGATCGCAGAGATCCTTCGCCGAGGCATTGCCTCCTATGACAAGATTCATGAGATCACTAAGATTGATGAATGGTTTATTGATAAGATCGCCATTCTGGTGGAGATGGAAAAGAAGCTCAAGGGTTGCAATGGCAACATTGACAAAGAGCTTATGAAGGAAGCGAAGAGAATGGAATTTCCGGACAACGTGATTGCACGCTGGACCGGCAAGACGGAGGAAGAGGTAAAGCAGCTTCGCTATGAGTATGGAATTACCGCTGCTTTCAAAATGGTAGATACCTGTGCCGCAGAGTTTGCGTCAGAGACACCTTATTATTATGGATGTTTTGATGGAACCAATGAGGTGGAAGAGACAAGTGGCCGCAAAAAGATTATGGTACTGGGTTCCGGCCCGATCCGTATTGGACAGGGTATCGAGTTTGACTACTGCTCTGTGCACAGTGTGTGGGCACTGAAGCAGGAGGGCTATGAGACCATTATTGTAAATAACAACCCGGAAACGGTAAGTACAGACTTTGATATTGCCGATAAGCTGTATTTTGAGCCGTTGACACCGGAGGATGTAGAGAATATCGTTCGTCTGGAGAAGCCGGACGGGGCTGTGGTTCAGTTTGGTGGACAGACAGCCATTAACCTGACAGAATCCCTGATCAAGATGGGCGTGAAGATTCTTGGTACAAGTGCTGAGAACGTTGATGCTGCCGAGGATCGTGAGCTGTTTGACGAGATCTTGGAGGAATGCTGTATTCCAAGGGCAAAGGGAGACACCGTATTTACTACGGAGGAAGCATTAAAGGTTGCCAACGAGCTTGGTTATCCGGTACTGATCCGTCCTTCTTATGTACTGGGTGGACAGGGAATGCAGATTGCTGTCCGAGACCAGGATATTGTAGAGTTTATGGCGGTCATTAACCGTTATCATCAGGAGCATCCGATCCTGATCGATAAATACCTGATGGGTAAGGAGATTGAGGTGGATGCCGTATGTGATGGTGAGGATATTCTGATCCCAGGTATTATGGAGCATATTGAGAGAGCCGGTATCCATTCCGGTGACAGTATTTCCGTATATCCGGCACAGACAATCTCCGACAAGATCAAGCGTGTTCTGGTGGATTATACTGGCAAGCTGGCACGTTCCCTTCACGTCATTGGTCTGATCAACATTCAGTTTATCGTATATCAGGATGAGGTTTATGTGATCGAGGTAAATCCTCGTTCCAGCCGTACCGTACCTTATATCAGTAAAGTAACAGGTATCCCGATTGTTGATCTGGCTTCCCGTGTAATCCTTGGAGCAAAGATCCGGGATCTGGGCTTTGAGCCGGGTCTTGCACCGGATGCAGGATATCTGGCCATCAAGATGCCGGTATTCTCTTTTGAGAAGCTTCGTGGAGCAGAGATTTCTCTAGGACCGGAGATGAAGTCTACCGGTGAGTGTCTTGGTATCGCCAAGACTTTCGATGAGGCACTGTATAAGGCATTTTTAGGTGCCGGAGTCAATCTTCCAAAGCATAAGAAGATGATCATTTCCGTAAAGGATTCCGATAAGCTGGAGGCCGTTGGTGTAGCAAAGCGTTTCAAGGCGCTTGGTTATGAAATCTTTGCAACAAGAAATACCTCCCGTGTATTAAATGAGAACGGGGTACTGGCGATTCCGGTCAACCGCATCAATGAGGAGGCACCGACTCTGATGGATCTGCTTCTGGAGCATCAGATCGATCTGGTTATTGATACACCGACCCACGGCGACAAGATGAAAGATGGTTTCCTGATCCGCCGTACCGCCATTGAGACAGGTGTCAATGTATTAACTTCTCTGGACACCGCCAATGCACTTCTCACCAGCCTGGAGAATGCAGATAAGCAGCATCTTTCTATTGTGGATGTGGCAACGATCTCTAAGAGTGGTTCTTATGCGCAGTAGAAAATAAAAGAGTAATAAGATAAAAACTAACAGGAAGCATATCCGTTTCAGGGATGTGCTTCCTGTTTTTATGATTGGCAGAAAATAATTAAATTTGATTAATCCGCTGTGATCAGAGTACCGGTCTTTCCCGTAACGCCGTCCAAAGCTGTATCCAGATCGGTGATCACGGACTTGTGGGCAGGAGAGGAGGATGCGAAGGAAACAGCAGCTTCAATCTTAGGAAGCATAGCACCTGTGGTAAACTGGCCATCCTCGATATATTTGGTGGCTTCTTCAACCGACAGATGATCTAACGGTGTCTCCTGTGGCGTGTTGAAGTTTAATGCAACCTTTTCTACGCCGGTGAGCAGAAGCAGCATATCTGCCTGAATTCCCTCTGCGAGGCAGGCACTGGTCAGATCCTTCTCAATGACTGCACTGGCACCCTTCAGACGGGTCCCCTGCTGCAGAACCGGAATTCCGCCGCCACCGCAGGCAATGACAACCTGATCGGCGTCCAGAAGAGCTTTGATGGCATCCAGTTCGTAAATCTCCATTGGACGAGGAGCAGCAATGATACGGCGATAGCCCTTGTCTCCATCCTTAATGACATGGTTGTTTTTCTTTTGCTCGGCTTTCGCCTCTTCCTCTGTCATATAACGTCCGATAACTTTGGAAGGCTGGCTGAATGCAGCGTCAAACGGATCGACGCGAACCTGTGTGATCAAGGTGGTGACAGGCTTGTAGATACCGCGGTTTAAAAGCTCTGTACGGAGCTCGTTCTGCAGATCGTAGCCGATATAACCCTGGCTCATGGCACTGCAGATGGACATTGGTGCAACTGTGTTGTCCGGTTCCAGAAGAGAATATTCTGTCATGGCAGCGTGGATCATACCAACCTGTGGTCCGTTACTGTGTGTGATCACAACCTGATATTTGGCTTCGATCAGATCAGCGATTGCAGCAGCCGCTTTTTTTACGGCAGCCTTCTGTTCCGGAAAAGTGCTGCCGAGGGCATTGTGACCCAGAGCAACAACGATTTTTTTATTATTCATGTTGGATACCTCCGTAAGTATTATTTGATAACTCCAAAATTCAGATGCTTCTCATCTAATGATAAACAGATATATGTACGAACCAAAACATCTGCATTGATAACTTTAAGTATACCATAAACAAAACTATAACACAAGAAAAGGGCAAAACCAGCGTTTTGCCCTCCAAGAATTGCTTCGCAATTCTCATTGGCTTTCTAATGCATTACGAGCATTTTTCGATACACCAGAAAAAGAGACGATTGCCATACGGTCAACCGTCCCTTCTCTGATTCATTTATAAATTGGGAATATTATAATATGAAAGCAAGTTTATTCTTATGTAGGTAAAGTGAGGAGTTTATACCTCAAACAGCAGATCGCCGTAGGTAGGTACCGGCCAGAATGTCTTGTCAACGATCATTTCCAGCTCATCGATCGGAGCACGGAGTGTCTCCATATCAGCAAATACAACCTTACGGAAGAACAGCGCCTGTTCTTTGCCTTCTTCCTTGGTGTCTGCCTCAGCAACAGCAGCCTCAAGGGCAGTCAGTGCCTTCTGTGCAGAAGCCAGAAGAGAAGATGTTTTTGTTAAGAGCTCTGTCTGGACAGATACATCAGCAGTTGGGCATGCAGCCTGAACCTTTGTGATAGAATCTGCAAGGCTTGTGGTGTATTTAATAATAGATGGGATAAACTGCTTGCCGGCCATGTCAATCATTGTTTTTGCCTCAATGTTGATAGTCTTAGAGTAGTTCTCATAGTTGATCTCAACACGGGACTCAAGTTCCGCTTTTGTCATAACATTCTGTCTTTCGAAAAGCTTTACGCTCTTCTCGGATGCAAGATAAGGAATTGCCTCAACCATAGACTTGATGTTTGGAAGACCACGTTTCTCTGCTTCCTCAACCCAATCATCAGAATATCCATCACCATTGAAGATAATCCTCTGGTGCTCTGTTACAGTCTTCTTGATCAGGGCGTCAACAGCAGTATCGAAATCCTCTGCTTGCTCCAGTTCGTCAGCAAAATCCTGAAGAACATCCGCAACCATAGCATTTAATGTAAAGTTTGGTCCGGCGATGGACATAGAAGAACCAAGCATACGGAACTCAAACTTATTACCGGTGAAAGCAAACGGTGATGTACGGTTTCTGTCGGTAGCATCCTTCTTCAATACCGGAAGTACATGTACACCGGTATCCAGCTTCTCACCCTGAATTGAGGAAGAAACATCACCTCTGACAATCTGCTCAATGATATCCTCTAACTGCTCGCCGAGGAAGATGGAGATAATAGCAGGCGGTGCCTCGTTTGCACCAAGTCTGTGGTCATTTCCCGGACTGGAAGCGGACAGACGAAGAAGCTCTGCATTATCATCAACTGCCTTGATTACAGCGGCAAGTGTCAGAAGGAACAGTTTGTTTTCATGTGGCTTTTTACCGGGATCCAGAAGGTTGATACCGGTATCGGTTACGATAGACCAGTTATCATGCTTACCGGAACCGTTTACACCGGCGAATGGCTTCTCGTGAAGGAGGCACTCCAGGTTATGTCTCTTGGCAACCTTCTTCATAATCTCCATAACCAGCTGGTTATGATCCGTAGAGATATTAGCGGTTGTAAAGATCGGAGCCATCTCATGCTGGGCAGGCGCAACCTCGTTATGCTGCGTCTTAGAGAGAATACCGAGCTTCCAAAGTTCAATGTTAAGGTCTTTCATAAAGGAAGCAATACGCTCTTTGATGGTGCCAAAGTAATGATCATCTAATTCCTGACCCTTTGGTGCCGGTGCGCCAAAAAGAGTACGACCGGTAAAGATCAGATCCTTACGCTGTAAATATTTGTCACGGTCAACCAGAAAATATTCCTGCTCAGGTCCTACGGAGCAGGAAACCTTTTTGACATCGTCATATCCAAAAAGCTTTACAATACGGACAGCCTGTTTGCTGAGGGCTTCCATAGAACGAAGGAGAGGAGTTTTCTTATCCAGCGCCTCACCTGTGTATGAACAAAATGCAGTAGGGATGCAGAGTGTAACTCCGGCAGCATCCTCACGCAGAAATGCAGGAGATGTACAATCCCATGCTGTATATCCTCTTGCCTCAAAGGTAGCACGAAGACCACCGGAAGGGAAAGAAGATGCATCCGGCTCCCCCTTGATCAACTCCTTACCGGAGAATTCCAGAACCGGTTTGCTGTCAGATGCAGGACTTAAGAAAGAATCATGCTTTTCTGCAGTAATACCTGTCATCGGCTGGAACCAGTGGGTATAATGAGTAGCGCCGTGCTCCAGTGCCCATTCCTTCATGGCGTGTGCCACAACATTTGCGATATCCTGATTCAGGTCTTCGCCGTTCTCCAGGGTTTTCTTCCATGATTTGTAAACATCCTTAGGCAGCTTTTCTTTCATTACCTCATCGTTGAACACGTCTTTTCCGAAAACCTGCTCAATTACGTTTTGTTCCATAATTCCTACCATCCTTTCATCGTCAACTGACTGTTTATTTTATGAGGCGGTCTTCCTTGTGCCAGTCCCTGATGTCCATGACCGTCTCATGAGAGTCGGGCGAAACAGAAGCTTATGTCAGTCTGATTAGTAAAAAAGGGCGCACTCATTACAAGTAATGAGAACACCCTTGTTCCGTTCGTTATCCAACTGTTAGGTACTATAACATACTTTTATTTGTTTGAAAACCCCTTTTTTTAATTTTTTTAAATTATTGACAAAATCTCCCAATAGGTATACGCTAAGAAACACTGTCTTTATGGGCGGTATTTCTAATATTAAGTATATTTTTAGAACAAAAGAGAAAGAGGTGTTTTGTTGTGAAATATTTGCGACAGTTTTCTATTATTCTGCTGATCTCCCTGATTGGGGAAGTGTTACATAACCTGATCCCATTGCCGGTTCCGGCAAGCATTTATGGCCTGGCAATCCTATTTACGGCTTTGACCGGTGGAATTCTGTCTCTGGATAAGGTGAAGGAGACGGGATACTTCTTAATAGAAGTAATGCCACTGATGTTTATTCCGGCAGCTGTGGGTTTGTTAGGAGCGTATCATGTACTGATGCCGATACTGCTTCCTTATGCGGTGATCACTTTGCTGAGCACGCTTCTGGTAATGTTCGTGGCAGGCAGGGTCACACAGTTTATGACAGAGGAGGATGTGCAGAATGAGTGAGTTTATGCAGAATTCCGTGTTTTGGGGTGTTGCTTTGAGCTTTGTGGCATATGGTATCGGTATGCTGCTGCAGAAGAAATTCCGGCTGGCCATTTTTAATCCTCTTTTGATCTCCGTGATCCTGATCATGTTCTTTTTAAATATCTCCAAGACAGATTATAAGGTTTATCAGGAGGGAGCGGATGTGATCAGTTATTTCCTGACACCGGCGACAGTCTGTCTGGCTATTCCTCTTTACGAGCAGATGGAGCTGTTAAAGAAGAATTTTAAGGCAATCATGATCGGAATCTTATCCGGTGTTTTGACAAGCCTTGTCAGTGTTCTTGCTATGTCTGTCTTTTTCGGACTGAACCATAAGGAATACACGACGCTCCTGCCAAAGTCCATTACCACTGCCATTGGAATGGGTGTTTCTGAGGAATTAGGCGGTTATGTAACACTGACTGTGGCAATCATTATTATAACGGGTATTCTGGGAAGTATTCTGGCGGAAGTTGCATGTAAAGTATTTCATATTACAGAGCCGATCGCTAAGGGAGTCGCAATCGGCACGGCCTCTCATGCCATTGGTACATCAAAGGCAATGGAAATGGGCGAAACAGAGGGGGCAATCTCCGGCTTATCCATTGCAGTGGCAGGGCTGTTGACGGTAGCAGGGGCATCGATCTTTGCATGCTTTTTGTAATAAACGGTATATGATGGTGCCGGGACAGAAACAGGGAATCTTCTCCGGACGGCTATTGCTTTTTGCAAGGGAATCGTTTATCATTAAACAGAGTGTGTTTTATCGTAAGATTAAGAGAATATTCTATCTGCAGCGGCTGTCTGCGGATGTTTAGAAAGGCATGGACATTTCTATGGAGAAGAAGCAGAAGGACAATGTGTTGGAAACGGAGATTGAGGAGATCTTTCATCCGGATTTTATTGAAAAAAAGCCAAAAAGTAAAAAAAGATTTCGGGGATTACTGGGTCATTGGTTTGGCCTGCTTTTAGTGATCATCATATCGATCATCATTTTTTACTGCTTGACGAATCTTTCCTATATATGGAAGGCGGCAGCAGCATTGGTGAAGCTTTTGATGCCTGTGATCTATGGACTTGTGATCGCATATCTGCTAAATCCGCTGATGGTATTTTACAGCAACTGCTTTTATAAACTCTTCGGACGCAAGATCCCGGAGGAGGATGAGCGGAGACAGCGGCGCTACCGGAAGTTTACCAAGGCTGTCAGCATTGTCCTGGCGATGATCACCGGTTTTCTGATCATTACCGTACTTTTGTGGCTGTTGATACCACAGGTGGTCAACAGCATTGTTACGTTGGTGAACACTCTGCCGGATCAGGCACAGGATTATTATCATAAGGTAAGCAAGTGGGTCATGGATAACCCCTACCTGGCCAATCAGTTTCAGGATGCCCTGCTTCATGTGACGGATAGTCTGGATGAATGGATTCAAAAGGATCTGTTTCCTTGGCTGCAGACAGGGCTTTTACCAAATGTAAACTCTTTGGCCTCCATGTTTGCCAGTGGTGTATTCAGTGTGCTGGGAGTATTATATAATCTGATGATCGGTTGTATTGTGGCAGTTTATCTGCTGCTTGGCAAGGATAGATTTCTGGCACAGGCAAAAAAGCTGATCTATGCGGTCTTTGGCAAGAAACAGGCAGATGTAATCCTTCATTACGGACGCATGACAAACGATACATTTAGCGGATTCATCGTTGGTAAGATCGTGGATTCTGCGATCATTGGCGTATTGTGTTTTATTGTGATGTGGATTCTGAAGCTTCCATACCCGCTGCTGATCAGCGTGATCGTTGGTGTGACTAATGTGATCCCTGTATTTGGTCCGTATATTGGAGCAGTGCCAAGTGCACTTCTGATCCTTTTGGTCAATCCGGTCCAGTGTGTTTATTTTGTTATCTTTATTATTATCCTCCAGCAGTTGGATGGTAATGTAATAGGACCGGCAATTTTGGGAGAATCAACGGGTCTGACGGCATTCTGGGTGCTGTTTGCCATCCTGCTGTTTGGAGGGCTGTGGGGCATTGCAGGTATGATCGTCGGTGTGCCGTTATTTGCGATGATCTACCGGCTGTTAAAGGATTATCTGGAGCTGCGTTTGTATCATAAAAGCCTTAGTATGGAGACGGATATGTATAAGGATCTGAAGAGGATCCGGACAGATGTGAATGGAGATAAGCATTACGTTTTATATACAAAGCAGGAAAAGAGAAATGCTAACCTGCGCCGGGATGCAGAAAATAAGATTTCTCTATTGCAGCTTCTGACACAGAAACCCATTGAAGCACCGGCGGCAGAAAGTAAGACTATGACCGGAGATTCGGAAAGCGGGGAAGAGCCGGATCGGAAGGCGGAGGAGCAATTTTCGAACGGGGAACTGTCGGAAACGGATAAGACAGAAAAACAGGCAGAGAATTCTGAAACAGGCAAGTAGACGAAATGATATAAAAAGGAGAAAGTGGGATTATCATGATTAAAAGTATGACGGGTTTTGGCCGGAGTGAGACCATTACGGAGGAGTATAAAATATCAGTAGAGATGAAAGCGGTCAATCACAGATATTGTGATATTGGGATCAAGATGCCCAAGAAATTTAACGCCTTTGAAAATGTCGTGCGTTCGATAGTAAAGGAGTTTGCGGCCAGAGGAAAGATCGACATTTATATTTCCTATGAGGATTATGCCGGAAAGAAAACAAAGGTAGATTACCATGATACAGTGGCACAGGGATATATGGACGCCATTGAGAAGGCCGCTCAGACCTTTGGACTGGAAAAGGGAATTACTGCGGCGTCATTGATCCGGATGCCGGATGTCATTGCTCTGGACGAAGCTGAGGATGATGAGGAAATGTTACTCCCTGTACTGGAGCAGACATTGCGTCAGGCGGCGGCTCATTTCGTGGAAGCGAGAGAGAAGGAAGGGGAGCATCTGTTTCATGATCTGAATGAAAAGCTGGATGGCATTGAAAAGATGGTATGTGACGTGGAAAAACGTTCTCCGGAGATGATGGAAGAATACCGCAGCAGGATCACCGAAAAGGTGGAGGAGCTTCTGGAAGATAAAAATATTGATGAACGTGTGCTTGCCACAGAGCTGACTATTTATGCTGATAAGGTATGCGTGGATGAGGAGACAGTACGTCTGCACAGCCATATCAAGAATATGAGAGATACTTTAAAATTGGGAGACAATATTGGACGGAAGCTGGATTTTATCGCACAGGAGATGAACCGGGAGTCAAACACCATACTCTCCAAGGCAAATGACAGGGCATTATCCAATATTGCGATCGATCTCAAGACAGAGATCGAGAAGGTCAGAGAGCAGATTCAGAATATAGAATAACAGAGCAGACAGGAAGGGACATTATTATGCTGGTTAATGTCGGTTATGGAAATGTGGTCAATATGAATAAGGTCATTGGCATTGTACGGGCCGATGCGGCACCGATCAAGCGTATGATACAAAATGCGAAGGATGCCGGACTGGCAGTGGATGCCACATGCGGACGGAAGACCAAATGTATTCTGGTAATGGACAGCGGGCATCTGGTGCTGTCAGCACTTTTGCCGGAAACCATCGAGAGCAGAGTTCATTCGCCGCAGGAAGGGGAACTGCGGAATATGGAAATGGAGGAATAAAAATGTCAGATAAAGGAGTTCTTACTGTAATTTCAGGATTTTCAGGAGCCGGAAAGGGAACCGTTGTAAAACAGCTTCTGGACAAATATGACTATGGTTTATCAATCTCAGCAACAACCCGTTCTCCGAGAGAGGGGGAGCAGGATGGCAGAGAATATTTCTTTAAGACGAAGGAAGAATTTGAGCAGATGATCGCAGAGCATCAACTGATCGAATATGCCCGGTATGTGGGAAATTATTACGGGACACCCAAGGAATATGTGGTACAGCAGTTAGAGCAGGGAAAGGATGTGATCCTTGAGATTGAAATGCAGGGAGCCCTTCATGTAAGGGAGATCCTGCCGGAGGTAAACCTGATCTTTCTGACGCCTCCTGCTGTAGATGTATTGGAAAACCGTCTCCGGGGCAGAGGCACCGAGACGGAAGAAGTGATCCGTAACCGCATGGCACGGGCCAAGGAAGAGTGCAGCTACATGGAGAAATATGATTATATCGTAGTGAATGACGATCTGGACGAGTGTGTGGAAAATGTACATAGCCTGATTCGTTCTCTCCATTACAAAAGAGAACAGCAGGAGAAATTTATCAAAAAAATAAAACAGGAGTTTGAAAAAAGATAGTTGATAAATTTATCTTTTTGCGATATTCTATAAGCTAGATTAAATTTTGAAAGGGGAATATTATGTTACATCCATCTTATACAGACTTAATGAAATTAGTAAACAGCGAGGTAGAGACCGGAGAGGCACCTGTAGTAAACAGCCGTTATTCTATCGTTTTGGCAACTTCCAAAAGAGCACGTCAGCTTATTGACGGGGTACAGCCTTTAGTAAAATCAAAATGTCCAAAGCCATTGTCTACTGCGATTGAGGAGCTTAGCAATTCCAAGATCCATATTCTCAGTGAGGAGGAGGCTGCTGAGATCGAGGCAAGAAAGGCAAAAGAAGCTCAGGAGAGAGCAGAGGAAGCGGAATCTATCATTTCTTTCTCTGAGGAAGATGAGTAGAGGAAAAACTTCGGGAAAAGATTAGATCGTATAAATCAGAGGCGGAGGAGCTTGTTGTGATGATGGAAGAAAACCAGGATCAGACAAAGGAAATCCAGCAGGAGAAAGAATGTCCTGCAGAGGAAAATATATCAGAAAATGAACCGGAAAAGAAGCCGACCAGGCTTCAAAAGATAAAAAGTGCATTGATCGAGCTGATCGTTTATGTAGCGATCATCGTGGTCTGTGTTATGGTAGTACCGCGCTATGTGATACAGAGAACGATTGTTGACGGGACTTCAATGGAGTCTACCCTGCAGGACGAGGATAATCTGCTGGTAGACAAGTTGTCCTACCGATTTTCAGACCCCAAAAGATTTGATATTATTGTATTTTATCCGTATGGCAGAGAAAACGAGGATTATTATATTAAGCGTGTAATCGGTCTGCCGGGAGAGACGATCCAGATTGTGGGGAATACGATTTATATTGACGGCAAGGTTCTGAAGGAAAATTATGGCAAGGATCCTATGACGGAGTCCGGTATTGCCTCAGAGCCACTGAAGCTTGGCAAGGATGAGTATTTTGTGCTGGGGGATAACCGGGAGGTCAGCGAAGACAGCCGTTATGAGGAAGTAGGACCTGTATCCAGAGATAAAATCGAAGGCAAGGCCGTGTTACGAATATATCCGTTTAATAAGTTTGGCACCATTAAGGGCAATGGTCAAAAGGCAGAAGCAGCAGAACGCCAGAAAGTAGTTGCGATTGATGCCGGGCACCAGTCCCGTGGTGACAGCTCCACAGAGCCGACGGGTCCGGGTTCGTCTACCCGGAAGGCAAAGGTGGCGGGGGGAGCGACAGGTGTCGCATCTCATGTGCCGGAATATAAATTAAACCTTATCGTAGCCAAAAAGCTTCAAAAGGAGCTGAAATCCAGAGGTTATAAGGTTATTATGATCCGCAGTAAAAATGATGTAAATATCAGTAATAAGCAGCGTGCGCAGATTGCCAACAAAAGCGGTGCGGATATTTATATCAGGATCCATGGGGACAGTTCAGCTTCTTCTTCGGTAAGGGGAGCTTCGGCGTTATATCCTTCCACCCAAAACCGTTATGTAGGAAAGCTGAGTGCAAAGTCAAAAAAATTGTCCCAGTATATTCTGAAAAATTACTGCAAAAAAACAGGAATCCGTAACAGAGGGCTCTCTCTGAGAGATGATCTTACCGGTACAAACTGGAGTAAAATACCGGTGACATTGATCGAGATGGGATTTTTAAGTAATGCATCGGAGGATCGTTATATGCAGAAAAAAGAGACCAGAAATAAGATGGCGGTCGGTATGGCCGATGGAATTGATCAATATTTTGGTCGTTAGAAACCCAGAAAACATGCGGCTTTCTGACAGATTTGCAAATTTTTTTGGAAAAATTTAAAAAAATGCTTGCAATTTGTCAGAAAGTAGTGTAATATATCAACTGCTGACGCGGTAAAGCGCAGCAGAGAAAATGGTCTGTTGGTCAAGCGGCTAAGACGTCGCCCTCTCACGGCGAAAACAGGGGTTCGATTCCCCTACAGACTGCTAACTGTTATTTATAACAGCCCAACCCGAGGAAAGAACCTATTCATTGATTGTGGATAGGTTCTTTCCTATCATTAAGGAAAATAAAGGGCAGGCATCATAGCAGATTAAGGTACCTGCTCTCAGGATCAGGTAAAGTGGAAAGAAGAAAAGAAGGTTTTCATGCATATGACATTATCCCGGAATCAGTTAAAATGGATCGCCATGTGGAGCATGGTGATTGATCATATAGGTTATCTTTTTGTACCGCAAAGTACAATGTCCGTGTTGTATCATATTATGCGGGGGATTGGCAGACTTTCGTTTCCTCTGATCTGTTTCCTGCTTGTGCAGGGGTTTATTTATACTCACAGCCGGGGAAAGTATCTGGCACGACTCTGGTGCTTTGCGGTGATTTCTGAGATTCCTTATGATCTGGTGTTTTCCGGGAAGATGGTTGCCCGGAGTGACCAAAATGTGTTTTTTACGCTGGGAATCGGGCTTGCGGTACTCTGGGGTATAGCAGAGGCTGAGAAGCGCATTGTGGGAGTGAACAGGTGTGCAGCAGATCTGCTGATCGTATTTGGCGGGCTTGGAACAGCGGTGCTGCTTCAATGTGATTATTCTATGTGGGGGATATTGATGATCACGGCGTTTTATGTGTGCCGGTACGATTTTAGGACACTTCTGTGGTTGTTTCCGGTGATATGCCTGTGTCAGGGCTGGATGGAGCTTATAGCTGCACTGGCACTGGCTCCGGTCAGGCTGTATTCAGCAGAGAGGGATCAGGGGGCAACAAGGATGCCCCGAGGTTTCTTTTATTGGTTTTATCCGATCCATCTGCTGGTGCTTTGGGGAATATACAAATGGTTTTGCCCGGTTTGAAATGAATGGGATTGTTTAGGAAAATTTCAAATTACAAAAAACTTCAAAAAAGTCAGGAAAAACAGTTGACAGAATGAAGGTGGAATGCTAAGATATTCAAGTGTGCCGCTCAACGAGGTTTTGTGAAATGCCGGAAATGTTTCCGGATACCATAGTTGGCGAGTAATGATAAGGAGGTGCAAAGATGTACGCAATTATTGCAACAGGTGGAAAGCAGTACAAAGTAGCCGAGGGTGATATCATTAACGTAGAGAAGCTTGCAGCAGAGGCTGGCGAGACAGTTACATTTGATAGCGTTTTGGCTGTAAACGACGGAGCTATGAAGGCAGGTGCTGATGTAGCAAATGCAAGTGTTTCTGCAACAGTTGTTAAGGAAGGCAAAGCAAAGAAAGTTATCGTTTACAGATATAAGAGAAAAACCGGATATCATAAGAAAAACGGTCACAGACAGGCTTATACACAGGTTAAGATCGACAAGATCAACGCTTAATCCAGTCTGATGACGGATAAAGATTCTGTGAGATTCACAGAAGGGTGACAGTATGATAGATGTTAAGATATTTCAGACTCCCTCCGGGGAGTATACAGGATTTCAGATGTCGGGTCATGCCGGATATGCTGAGTACGGTCAGGACATTGTATGTGCTGCTGTATCCGCTCTTGTGATCAATGCGATCAATTCCATTGATCAGTATACGGAGGATGCTTTTGAAAATTCCGTTGATCCGGACAGTGGTTCCGTATTTTTTCAGATTACGGACAGACCGGTCAGTACATCATCACAGCTGTTATTGAAATCACTTGTGCTGGGTCTGAACGGGATTCAGGATGAGTATGGAAAGAAACACATTAAAATTCGATTAGAAAAACAGGAGGGATAGAACCATGTTAAAGATGAACCTTCAGTTGTTTGCTCATAAAAAGGGAATGGGTTCTACTAAGAACGGTAGAGATTCCGAGTCCAAGAGATTAGGAGCAAAGAGAGCCGATGGACAGTTCGTACTTGCTGGTAACATTTTATACAGACAGCGTGGTACAAAGATTCATCCAGGTGTAAATGTTGGACGTGGCGGAGATGATACTCTGTTTGCACTTGTAGACGGTGTTGTTCGTTACGAGAGAAAAGGTAGAGACAAAAAGCAGGCTTCCGTATATCCGGTAGAAGCTAAATAAGACTTTTTGACCGGGAAATCCGGTTACCGATAAGGGGTTGCCAGTGGCAGCCCCTATTTCTTACTTATAAGAACTTCTCGTTTTAGAAAAGGAGGATATGATGTTTGCAGATAGTGCGAAAATAACAATACGATCCGGAAAAGGCGGAGACGGTCATGTGAGTTTCCGAAGAGAACTGTATGTAGCAGCAGGTGGTCCGGACGGTGGAGACGGTGGCCGGGGTGGCGATTTGATCTTTGAGGTAGATCCCCGTGTCAATACACTGAATGACTTTCGTCATATCCGGAAATATTTTGCCGGGGATGGCGAGCCGGGCGGCAAGAGACGATGTCATGGAGCCGATGGCGAGGATATGGTGGTTCATGTGCCGGAAGGAACAGTTGTGAGGGAGGCTGAGACCGGAAAGGTCATTATTGATATGTCTCACGAGCATAAGAGAGAGGTGATCCTGAAGGGCGGCAGAGGCGGAAAGGGAAATATGAACTATGCTACGCCGACGATGCAGGTACCGAAATATGCCCAGCCGGGAAAGCCGGGCAGAGAGCTTGAGGTTATTCTGGAGTTGAAGACTATTGCGGATGTGGGACTTATTGGTTTTCCAAATGTCGGGAAATCCACTTTTCTGTCAAGGGTCAGCAATGCAAAGCCAAAGATTGCCAATTACCATTTCACAACACTAAGCCCGATCCTTGGTGTAGTTGATCTGGAGGGAACCGATGGATTTGTGATCGCAGATATTCCGGGACTGATTGAAGGAGCTTCCGAGGGAGTGGGACTGGGACACGAGTTCCTGCGTCATATTGAGAGAACAAAGCTTTTTGTTCATATGGTGGATGCAGCGTCTACCGAGGGAAGGGATCCTTTAAATGATATTCTGATCATCAATAAAGAGCTGGAAAACTACAGCCCGGAGCTGATCAAACGTCCACAGGTGATCGCAGCCAATAAGACCGACGTTTTTTATGGAACCGAGGAGGATACCGTGATCACGCTTTTGAAGGAGGAGTTTGAACCGAAAGGCATTCCGGTATTTCCAATCTCAGCAGTCAGCGGTAAGGGTGTCAAGGAGCTTCTTTATTATGTGAAACAGCAGCTTGACCAGCTGGATCAGGAGCCGGTTGTGTTCGAACAGGAATATGATCTGGAGCAGGAGACCTTTAAGGATGAACCATATACTGTGGAGTATGATGAGAAAGAAGGCATGTATGTGGTTGAGGGACCACGGATTGAGAGAATGCTTGGTTATACCAATCTTGATTCCGAAAAAGGCTTTGAATTCTTTCAGAAGTTCCTGCGGACAAGCGGTATTGTAGATGAACTGGAGAAGCTTGGCATAGAGGAGGGCGATACGGTGCGGATGTATGGTCTTCAATTTGATTATTTGAGGTGACAGGGTGAAAGAAATCCTTTTAGAGCTTGGTATCTGCCTTGCAGCGGCGGCTTTTCTGATGATCTATCACGAATGTGTGCGTCTGTTTGTCTATATGTTTTGCCAGAAATCGGTAAAATGCTTTCGGACAGCACCATGGAAGGTCTGGCGGTATATTGATCCCGTTGGACTGATCTTGTCTCTGACCAGTATGGTTCCGATATCCAAACCGTATTTTTTCCGTGTCAGGGACCGCCGTACCAATCTTTGTCTGGGAATGGCGGGGATTGTCTCATTGGTCGTTGTTCTGGCAGGAAGCGTTGCTGTTTTGCGGCTTGGATATGGTGGGATAGACGGACTGGATCATCTGGTACTGCCTCATTGGTGGAATGCGATTGTCCCAATTTTGGTACAGTATCTTGCACTGCTCAGTGCCGGGATGCTGACAGCCAATTTATTTCCGATTTCCACCTTTGATATGGGGATGATCGTTGCAGGGGTATCTCCGGCAGCTTATCTGGGGATGATCAAGGCGGATGGAACTGTGAAATTGATTTTTGTTCTGGTTGTTTTATTGGATATGATCCATTATGGAGCCTCCCGGCTGATCGTTCTGTTTTTGTAGGATATTTCACACGGCAGCTTTGCGACAGCGGACGAAAGGCTGCAAGGTGAGAAAGGAATGTAGGATTAGTATGAGTTTATCAGTAAAGCTGGAAGCGTTTGACGGACCGTTAGATCTGCTGCTTCATCTGATCGAGAAAAATAAGATTGATATTTTTGATATTCCGATCGTGGAGATCACAGAGCAGTATATGGATTACGTTTCGAAAATGGAAACGAAGGACATGGACGTTATGAGCGATTTTCTTGTTATGGCGGCGACTTTGCTTAAGATCAAGTCGAAAATGCTTCTCCCGGCACCACCGGCAGAGGAGGGCGAGGAAGAAGATCCGAGAGCTGAGCTGGTAGAACGTCTATTGCAGTATAAATTGTATAAGTATGCGTCCTATGAGCTGAAGGACCGGCAGTTAGACGCCTCTCATATGATATTCAAAAAGCCGACAATACCAAAGGAAATCGCAGAGTATCAGGAGGAAGTAGATGTGGAAGCACTTCTTTCCGATGTGACGTTATCAAAGCTGCAGCTTATCTTCCGGGACATTATGAAAAAACAGGTGGACAAGATCGATCCGATTCGAAGTAAGTTTGGAAATATTGAGAAGGAAAAGATCAGTCTCACGGACCGGATGCTGCATATTGAGGAATACGCTATGGCTCACGGTCGATTTACATTCCGTGGAATGTTAGAGGAGCAGCACAGTAAGCTGATGCTGATCGTAACCTTCCTGGGAATTTTGGAGCTGATGAAGGTGGGTAAGTTAAAAATAGAACAGGAAAATATTTTTGATGATATTCTGATTACATATGTACCGGGTGTGAAGGATGTAGAAGTTGTGCCATCCAGTGGTGTGTGAGAAATAAATTTTCGCACGGCAGGCTTTATGTTTGGAATTTCAAGTTTGCGGGTTGAGAAAGGAATGTAGGATTCGTATGGATAAGGAAATGAAAATAGCAGATTTAGAAGCGGTGATCGAGGCGATTCTGTTTACCATGGGAGAGGCCGTGGAACTGGAGCGTATCGCAGCGGCAACGGAGCAGGATGAGGATACCTGCCGCCATGTGATCCGGAATATGATGGACCGCTACGCCGGAGATGACAGAGGGATACAGATCATCGAGCTGGACGGTGCCTTTCAGATGTGTACCAAATCCTCAATGTATGAGTATCTGGTCAAGATCGCCCATGTGCCGAAGAAGCATGTGTTGACCGATGTGCTTCTGGAGACCTTATCTATCATAGCTTATAAGCAGCCGATCACGAAGCTGGAGGTAGAGCATATCCGTGGCGTAAAGAGTGACCATGTGATCAACAAGCTGGTGGAATACAAGCTGATCTGCGAGGTGGGCCGCCTGGATGCACCGGGACGCCCGATCCTGTTTGCCACAACGGAGGAGTTTTTGCGCAACTTTGGTATTGAATCCCTGGAGGATCTGCCGGTGGTTAATCCGGAAAAGGTGGAAGACTTTAAGCTGGAGGCTGAGGAAGAGATTCAGCTGGAGTTAGATATTGAGTTAGACCACAAAGAAAATGAGAAAAAGCCATCAGAAGCTGACGAAAATTCTGTGAATGGATGAAAATAGAAAAAATCAGACGAACCTGTTTACAAACACATTTCAATGTGTTATTCTAAATAAGTTGTGATTACCGTCACTCGGATTTCGGAGACTCCAACCGGTTCTTAGTGACAGGCATATATTAAATTATAGGAGGAAAAACAATGATTAGCAAAGAGCAGAAAGCAGAAATCGTAAAAGAGTATGGACGTACACCAGAGGATACAGGATCTCCAGAGGTACAGGTAGCAATCCTTACATTCCGTATCCGTGAGCTCACAGAGCATCTGAAGGAGAACAAGAAAGACCACCATTCAAGACGTGGTATGCTGAAGATGATCGGTCAGAGACGTAACCTTCTTGAGTACCTTAAGAAGAAAGATCTCGACGCTTACCGTGAACTGATCGAGAAGCTTGGTCTTAGAAAATAATTTTACACAATGAGGGATGAGGCACCTGCAAGGGTGCCTTGTTTTGCTAAGCCCCACAGGGCAAAAGGAAAGGAGATAATCATGGCATACAAAACATATTCCATGGAGCTTGCCGGAAGAACTCTGTCTATCGACATCGGACGAGTTGCAAAGCAGGCGAATGGTGCTGCCTTGATGCATTACGGAGACACAACGGTTCTTTGTACTGCCACAGCATCAGAGAAGCCACGGGAGGGAATTGACTTCTTCCCTCTGTCAGTAGAGTTTGAAGAAAAAATGTACTCTGTCGGAAAGATTCCGGGAGGTTTTAATAAGCGTGAGGGAAAGGCATCCGAGAATGCAGTCCTGACAGCGCGTGTTATTGACCGTCCAATGCGTCCTTTGTTTCCAAAGGATTACAGAAATGACTGTTCTCTGAACAATCTGGTACTTTCTGTTGATCCGGAGTGTCGTCCGGAGCTTGTTGCTATGATCGGTTCTGCTGTTGCAACAAGTATTTCAGACATTCCGTTCTACGGACCATGCGCTACCACACAGATGGGTATGGTAGACGGCGAGTTCATTGTAAACCCAAGCCAGGAGGTATGGGACAATGGTGATCTTCGTCTGACGGTTGCTTCCACTGCAGAGAAGGTTATTATGATCGAGGCCGGAGCCAATGAGATTCCGGAGGACAAGATGATCGAGGCAATTTACAAGTGTCACGACGTCAATCAGACCATCATTGCACTGATCAATCAGATGGTAGAAGAGATTGGTAAGCCAAAGCACGAGTATACAAGCTGTGCAATTCCGGAGGAGATGTTTGAGGAGATCAAAAAGATTGTTCCTCCTGCTGAGATGGAAGAGGCTGTATTCTCTGATGATAAGCAGACAAGAGAGGAGAATGTACGTCAGGTAACCGAGAAGTTAGCTGAGGCATTCGCTGAGAAGGAAGACTGGCTGGAGATTCTGGACGAAGCGGTATATCAGTACCAGAAGAAGACAGTCCGCAAGATGATCCTCAAGGATCACAAGCGTCCGGATGGTCGTGAGATCACACAGATCAGGCCACTGGCTGCAGAGGTTGATCTGATCCCTAGAGTTCATGGTTCTGCAATGTTTACCCGTGGACAGACTCAGATCTGCAATATTACCACTCTGGCTCCTCTTTCTGAGAAGCAGAGAATTGACGGACTGGATGCCAACAAGACAGAGAAGAGATATATGCATCATTATAACTTCCCTTCATACTCTGTTGGTGAGACAAAGCCTAGCCGTGGACCGGGACGTCGTGAGATCGGTCATGGTGCTCTGGCAGAGAAAGCATTGCTTCCGGTACTTCCAAGTGAAGAAGAGTTCCCATATACAATCCGTTCCGTATCTGAGACTTTCGAGTCAAACGGTTCTACATCCATGGCGTCTACATGTGCATCCTGCATGTCATTAATGGCTGCCGGTGTACCGATCAAGAAAATGGTTGCTGGTATTTCCTGTGGTCTTGTAACAGGCGAGACAGACGACGATTTTGTACTGCTTACAGATATTCAGGGACTTGAGGACTTCTTTGGCGATATGGACTTTAAGGTAACCGGTACGGAGGATGGTATTACAGCCATTCAGATGGATATCAAGATCCATGGTCTGACCCGTCCGATCGTAGAGGGCGCCATCGCAAGATGCCGCGAGGCAAGAATGTTCATTATGGACACTTGTATGAAGCCGGCAATCAGCGAGCCTCGTGAGAAGGTTGGCCAGTATGCACCAAAGATCATCCAGATCATGATCGATCCACAGAAGATCGGTGATGTTGTTGGACAGCGTGGTAAGACTATCAACGCTCTGATCGAGAGAACCGGTGTGAAGATCGACATCAACGATGAAGGTCAGGTTTCTATCTGTGGTGAGGATGAGGCAATGATGAATGAGGCAAAGCGTCTCATCGAGATCATTACAACAGACTTCCATCAGGGGCAGATCCTGGAGGGTGATGTGGTAAGCATCAAAGAGTTTGGTGCCTTTGTCGAGTTTGCTCCTGGCAAAGAGGGAATGGTTCACATCTCTAAGATTGCAAAAGAACGCATCAACCATGTAGAAGATGTTCTGACACTTGGGGATCATGTAAAAGTTGTTTGCCTTGGCAAGGACAAGATGGGCAGAATGAGCTTCAGTATCAAGGATGTAAAATAATTTATCAATGAATAAATAGCCATAAAAAGGCAGAAAATGATAATGAAATATCATATCATTTTCTGTCTTTTTTGTATAGAGACACAAGGGAGGAAGGAATGGAAGAAAATATCAAAGAATATGGAAATATGATGCTGCAGGATGAAAAAGGGCATAAGATACAGATGATCTCTATCATTGGGGAGATTGAAGGACATGAGTGTTCCTCAAATACGACGAAAACAACGAAATATGAGCATCTGCTGCCGATGCTGGCATCTTTAGACTGTACCAAACAGGTAGATGGGGTGTTGTTTGTGGTTAATACTATTGGAGGAGATGTGTCCTGCGGTCTGGCATTGTCGGAAATGATCGCATCCCTGTCCAAACCGTCGGTTGCATTGGTGGTGGGGGACAGTCATTCCATTGGTGTTCCTCTTTCCGTGGCAGCGGACTATACGGTGATCGCACCGTCGGCAACGGTCATTATTCATCCGGTGCGTATGAGCGGTCAGGTGCTGGGAGCTCCCCAGACCTATGAATATTTTCAGCTGATCCAGGACCGGATCACGGGATTTATTGCGGATCATTCCGGAATTCCACAGGACAAGCTGGAGAGTATGATGGTAAAGCCGGGAATTCTGACCAGGGATCTGGGAACGATCCTGGTGGGAAAGCAGGCGGTAGAGTGCGGGCTGTTTCAGCAGGTGGGAGGAATGCATGATGCGTTAAAAAAGCTGGGGGAGCTGATTGGAGAAGGAACAAAGTAAAGGAGAAAACAGGTCGAAAAATGGATTAGGTCAAGGCTGGCAATGTTATTGAAATGTTTGATATGATTTCTGTAATGATTATTAGAAGTACCGGAATGAAAAGGGGTTCGCATTTCGTATAGAATTTATTAGACAGAGAGGTTTCACATGCGGATTGCTTTAGCACAAACGAAAAACATAGGAAATATGCAGGATAACCTGAATTAAGCAAAGCAGTCAGGTATTTCAAAGAGACAGAAGGAGGTTTTGGAGAAATGTGTAAAACGGTAGAGGACTATGCGAAAGAACGCGAAAAAATAGGACGGGAAGAGGGATGTTCCGAGGAAAGAATGAATGCGATACGCACAATGCTCCAAAGCGGAATATCCAGAGAGATGATTCTTTCTATGGATGATTCTGAAACCGAGCTGGAAATCGTCGAGAAAGAATTACTCATACAGACGTAGGACGCATCAATATCCGGGAAATGGCTGTCTCACAAATGTGGGACAGTTTTTTGTTATAGCCCTTATCTGTCGACTTGCGGCGATCTGCGTTCTTTTTTTGGAGCAGGGGTATATTTGCAATTCCAAACAAAAAACGCTATAATAAGAAGCTAAGGTTAAAATGAGATGGAAAGCACAAAGGAGGAAATGATATGTCTCTATGGAAGGCGGTTTTGCTTGGTTTAGTACAGGGGTTGACAGAATTTTTACCGGTGAGCAGCTCCGGGCATCTGGTGTTGATCAAACAGCTTCTTCATGTGGATCTGGAGAGCGGAGGGATGTTTTTTGACGTCATGCTTCATTTTGGTACATTACTGGCAATCTTTGTGGCATTCTGGAATGACATCAATCATTTGATCCGGGAGGGCTTCCATATCTTAGGGGACAGTTTTTCCAACGTGGGACGTTTTTTTCAGAATCTTACCGGAAAGCAGCGTCCTTATCATAAAGTAGTCCGAAGCTCCTATCGCAAATATGTGATGCTGGTGATCGTTTCAACGATACCCACAGGACTGATCGGTGTGATCTTTAAGGATTATGTGGAGCAGGCCAATGAGATTGCATTGGTGCCGGCGTGTTGTCTGCTTGTGACGGCAGTTTTTCTTGTGATTGCGGATCTGGTGGAGCCGGGCAGCAAAAAGCCGAAGGATATCCGTTATGGAGAGGCCGCTTTAGTGGGAGTATCCCAGGGAATTGCAACTTTACCGGGAGTGTCCAGATCGGGAACCACGATCACGGCATGTCTGCTTTGTGGTTTTGATAAGAGATTTGCTGTAAAGTATTCCTTTATTATGTCCATACCGGCAGTTCTGGGAGCAGTAATATTGGAAATCGGAGACCTTTCTTCTCTGGCATTGACGCAGACAGATGTTTTGTATTGTATTATTTCCATGCTGGTGGCGGCAGTTTCCGGTTATCTGGCAATCCGTTTTATGATGGGCTTGATCCGTGGTAAGCGGTTTAAGTATTTTGCAATTTATTGCGCAGTGGTTGGTGTTGTATCAATTATTGCATCCATCCGGGCGTAGAAATCAGTTATATAAAATGTAGAAATGAGGAAGAGTATGGCAGCGGCAAGAAAATCATCAGCAAGGGCAACCGGGAGCCAGACGAGATCCGGGACAGCGGGAAAGAACAGTACGGCGAAACGGAAAAGTTCCGGAACGGCAACCAGAAAGAATACATCGGGAAGAAAAACGACCTCCAATGGAAAAAATTCTGCCGGCAGAAAGAGTACGGCTGCCGGCAGAAAATCATCCGGAGCGGGGAATACAGCGAGACAGCATAAAAGAACTGCCGATGAGATTAATACATATAAGGATCAACTGGCATTTGAGACAGGGATTACGATTCTTGTGCTATCGATCATCAGTATCTTTTTTTATTTGTGCTTTTTGGGTGTATGTGGAAAGATCGGCATTGTTCTTACAGGGATTCATTTTGGATTGTTTGGATGGATTTCATGGTTGATGCCGGTAATGGCAGTTATTAGTTATGTATTTGCTGTTGTTAATGCCGGAGATCGCAGAGTACCGCGAAAGATTATCAGTGGCGGTGTACTTCTGGTGCTTTTGGGAGCACTGACAGAGCTGATCTTCCAACAGGAAATACTGACAGAATATTTCACGAGCAATCATGTACTTCATCATGAATATTTTAAATGTCTTTATATGTCACTGGAGGATGTGGCAAAGCACGGCAAGGGAAGCGGTGGAATTATTGGCCGTGGAATAGGAACCGCCTTGTCTTCTGTGATAGGGAAGGGAGGTGCGGCTGTTGTACTTCTCGGTCTGATCCTGCTTTGCGCATATATTTTTCATGGTCTGGAAATGATGGCATCTCTCCGTAAGAAGAATGCATACAAGGAGCAGATGGAGGAGGAATATGACCGTTTTGTGCAGGAGGAAAACGATTACCGGGAGCCTTCCTACCGTGTAATTTCCAAAAGCAGAAGGGCAGATCAGGCAGCTGCAAGCAGAGCCGGAGTGACATTACAGGCAGTGGATCTACAGGCGGCAGGCAGAAGGCTGGATGAAATTGAGACCAGAGAGAAGCAGGAACGGATTGCAGCGAAGGAGCAAAAGGAAAAGCTCAAAAAGCTGGAAAAAGAGAAGAAAAAAGAGCAGGCGGCGGCAGCAAAGGCATGGGAGGCAGCAAAGCCGGAAAATCAAAAGGAGACACCGGAGCTTAGTATTCCTGCGGGAATGCAGGAGATTATTGGTGCGGAGAATGACGATTCGGAGTTTGATGTGATGCAGGAGAGGCCGGAGCCACAGAAGATGACGGCGAAGGTTGAGAAGAAGACTGCCGTTTCCGTTTCGGAGCCTTTGAGGAAAGAGCCGGTACCTGAAAAAAAATCAGAGCTGGATATTCCAATATATCGGGAAGAAATGAATCATAAATTCCGCAATGGGGCAGATTCAGCACAGGATGAACAGACAGTGTCTGGAAAGTCTCCAGTGGTAAAGGGTTCTGTTGGAACCGGTTTGTCAGAGATGACATCGTCTGTGACCGGGAAAGTAACAGCACCGGTTTCTGAAACAGCCGGGTTGGCACAGGCAGCTACAGGAGCGGATGCGGTATTTGCAGGAGAGACGGTATCTACAGCGGCGGCAGTTTCTTCCAACGTACCGGGAAGCGTACCGAGGAAGAAGTCTGCCCCAAAGAAACAGTCTTCTCATGGGCGGATTGGCGGCGACGATTATGTGTCAAACTCCGATACTTTCAATGCATTAAATGACAGTAAGGTAGAAAATGAAACGATTCCATATCAGTTTCCACCGATCGACCTGCTCAGTCTGCCGACTAAGCAGGAGAGCAGTGGGGCCAGTGATAAGGATCTCAGGGAAACAGCAATGCGTTTAAAGGACACATTGCAAAGCTTTAATGTAGAAGTGGAGATGGGAGCCGTAACCTGCGGCCCGACTGTTACCCGTTATGAGGTGCTTCCGGCACAGGGCGTACGTGTCAATAAGATCACCAATCTGGCGGATGATCTGAAGCTGAGTCTGGCAGCACCGAGCATTCGTATTGAGGCGCCAATCCCAGGCAAGTCGGCAGTGGGTATTGAGGTGCCAAACGAGAAGCCGAGCTCCGTACATTTCCGGGAGCTTCTGGAGGGGGAAGCTTTTGAAAAGGCGAAAAGTCCGGTGGCATTTGCTGTGGGCAAGGATATTGGGGGAAAGGTCATTGTGACGGATATTGCCAAAATGCCTCATCTTCTGATCGCAGGTGCGACCGGTTCCGGTAAATCAGTCTGTATCAATACGCTGATCATGAGTATTTTATATAAGTCAGATCCCAATGAAGTGAAGCTGATCATGATCGATCCGAAGGTGGTAGAGCTTAGCTGCTACAATGGTATTCCACATCTGTACTGTCCTGTTGTGACAGATCCGAAGGAAGCGGCAGCTTCCCTGAACTGGGCAGTTCGGGAAATGATGGACCGTTACAACAAGTTTAAAGAGCTGGGCGTCCGGAATATTGCCGGGTATAATGAGAAGATCAAGTCTGTTGAGAATGCAGAAGCGGCCGGTTATACCCATATGCCGCTGCTTGTGATCATCGTGGATGAGTTTGCAGATCTGATGATGGTTGCTTCCAAGGAAGTGGAGGATGCGGTATGCCGTCTGGCACAGCTTGCCAGAGCAGCCGGCATTCATCTGATCCTGGCAACCCAGAGACCATCGGTGAATGTCATTACCGGTGTGATCAAGGCGAATATTCCTTCCCGTATTGCATTCTCGGTATCCTCTGCCATTGATTCCAGAACAATTTTGGACAAGGGCGGTGCAGAAAAGCTTTTGGGAAAGGGTGATATGCTGTTTTTCCCTTCCGGTTACTCGGAGCCGGTACGTCTGCAGGGTGCCTTCGTGTCGGATAAGGAAGTATCGGATGTTGTTGCATTTCTGTGTAATAACAATGAGACACCGGTATACAATGACAAAGTAACGGAGATCGTAGATATTCCTGCCGGAGCAGATAGCACTTCGGAGGATAAAAAGTCTGACGTGGATGAATATTTTGAGGATGCAGGACGTTTTGTAATTGATTCCGGAAGAGCTGCGGCAGGACAACTGCAGCGGAAATTTTCTATTGGATTTAACAGAGCCGGCCGCATCATTGATCAGTTAAATAAAGCCGGGGTCGTTGGACCGGCAGTGGGTACAAAGCCGCGTCAGGTGCTGATGACTATGGAGCAGTTTGAAGTGTATCTGGGACATGGGGACAGCACAGGTGAAGCTGCGTCTGAAGATGAATTTGCACTGGCACAGGAATTTGCGGATCAGGAGGAAGCTGGAAATGCAGAATAGGGAAAAAGAAGATGGTTATAAAGGTCTGCTGGTGACCAATGCATTTCTCCGGACCGGAAAGTTTGTGGAGCATTATGAATGGCTGCGGGAGGCGGCACTTCAACGGGGAATGACGTTGGATATTATAGAAAATGCGGAGAGACTTCTTATGATTGAAGAGGAGCCGGCGTGGCTGTCAGAATATGACTTTGTAATTTATTGGGATAAGGATATTCCCTATGGAAAATGTCTGTCCATGTTTGCGGACAGATATCAAATTCCGGTTTTGAATTCGGTGGAATCTGTGGGCGTCTGTGACGATAAATGTGAGACATATCTGCGCCTTGCTGCCTGGAACGCAGCGCATCCAAAAGAAAAAATACGGCTGCTGCCGACAATTCCGGCTCCGATGACCTATGCGAATATTGGATATACAAAGACCGATTTTTTGGACAAGGTGGAGGAGCGTCTGGGATATCCTATGATTGTCAAGGAATGTTTTGGTTCCTTTGGCATGCAGGTATACATGGCTCAGGACCGAAAGATGCTGGAGCAGCTTACGGGAAAGCTGGGAGGAAAACCGTTTTTATATCAGAAATACCACCAATACAGCAGCGGCCGGGATGTACGCCTGCAGGTGGTAGGCTGTGAGGTGGTGGCGGCCATGGAGCGATATTCGGAAAATGGAGATTTTCGTGCCAATATTACCAACGGTGGCAGTATGAAGCCATATATCCCGTCAAAGGAAGAATGTTCGCTGGCTGTTTTGACGGCGCAGGTTCTTGGTCTTGATTTTTGTGGTGTGGATCTGTTGTTTGATGAGGAAAGCGGCCGGGCGGATATTGTTTGTGAGGTTAATTCCAATGCGCATTTCAAAAATATCCATACCTGTACCGGTGTTAATGTGGCAGAAAAAATCATGGAGCATATTCTGAAGCTTTTGGAGGACAGAAAACAGGCTCCGGCAGGGACGGTGTTCCCATGAAAAAAGCATATCTGATCTATGAGAATAAAGAAGCACAAAAAAATCATGGATTTATCGAAATGTTTCAACAAACAGGAAAAGAAAAGGGCATTGATTTTTCTTTTGTATCCAAAACGGATTACCAAACATTTTCCGAAAAAATAAATCCTGATTTTGTATTAAACCGGACAAGAGATCCGGAGGTGAGCCGCTGGTATGAAGAGCGGAACATTCCGGTATACCATAACAGCCGTCTGGTAGAGCTTGCAAATCATAAATACAAAATGATGACGTATTTTCAGGAGCACTTGCCGGAGAAAATTTTAAATGAAAAATGGTGTCCGGCAACTGTTTTTCTGACAGTTCCGGCGCAAATGGGCAACATAAGCAATATAGAAAATGCAGAAATAATAAAATGCGCGGCAGATCATATTGGTGCTGTTATACCGGAGCAAATGCGGCATGGTGTGATCAAATCCGTATCCGGTCACGGAGGGAGCGAAGTTTTTCTGGTGGAAGCTCAGGAAGAATGGAGAGATATTCTGGCAGGACGGGAAGTGGTGATTCAGGAAAAGATTGAATGTCAAAGCAGGGATCTGCGGGTCTATGTTCTGGCCGGTGAGATTTACTGTGCTATGCTCCGGAAAGGAAAAAAGGATTTCAGGTCAAACTTTTCTCTCGGAGGAGGTGTCCGTGAAATGGGACTTACTCTGGCGCAGAGAGAATATATTGACTGCTTTATCAAGTGCCTGCCGGATTGTTTTGACGGGATGTACAGCATTGATTTCCTGCCGTTGCCGGATGGCAGACTGATCTTTGACGAAGTGGAGGAAATGGTAGGCTGCCGTATGCTTTATCAGTATACAGAGCATGATATTGTGAAGGATTACGTTACATATCTCTTCGGAAAGTGGTGATTGTGTTTTGGGAGGAGAGTGTGATATAATATGCGCGAAGGCAAAAGCGGAACTTTTTCGAACCTTTTGCCGGAGTGTTGCGAATTTGTGATATATATGTTATATGAATATACGAATGGAGGACTAATATGAAGACTGATATTGAAATTGCACAGGAAGCAGTGATGAAACCGATTCAGGATGTGGCAGCACAGCTTGATATTCCGGCTGATGAGCTGGAGTTTTACGGAAAGTATAAGGCAAAGCTTTCGGATGAGCTGTGGGATCGTGTAAAGGACAAGCCGGACGGTAAGCTGATTCTGGTGACTGCAATTAATCCGACTCCGGCAGGAGAGGGAAAGACAACGACGACGGTTGGTCTTGGTCAGGCATTTGCAAAGCTTGGCAAGAAGGCTGTAATCGCCCTTCGTGAGCCATCCCTGGGACCTTGCTTTGGTATTAAGGGTGGTGCAGCCGGCGGCGGCTATGCACAGGTGGTACCAATGGAAGATTTAAACCTTCATTTTACCGGAGATTTCCATGCCATCACATCAGCTAATAATCTTTTGGCCGCGATGCTGGATAATCATATTAAGCAGGGAAATGCGTTAAACATTGATACAAACCAGATCGTATGGAAGAGATGTATGGACATGAATGATCGTGTGCTCCGTAACATTGTTGTTGGTCTGGGCAGACCGGTAGATGGTGTGGTCCGCGAGGATCATTTCATTATATCAGTAGCTTCTGAAATTATGGCAATCCTCTGTCTGGCAGATAATATGAAGGATCTGAAGGAGAGACTGGGACGTATTATTGTTGCTTACAATTATGATGGAGAGCCGGTATATGCAAAGGATATTCATGCCGTTGGTTCTATGGCAGCTCTGTTAAAGGATGCAATCAAGCCCAATATTATCCAGACGGTGGAGAATACACCGGCTTTGGTACATGGTGGTCCGTTTGCCAATATCGCTCATGGCTGCAACAGTGTACGTGCTACCAAAACAGGTCTGAAAATCGCAGACTACTGTATTACAGAGGCTGGTTTTGGCGCTGATTTGGGAGCAGAGAAGTTTATGGATATCAAGTGCCGGATGGCAGGCTTGAAGCCGAATGCCGTTGTTCTGGTGGCAACTGTTCGTGCTTTAAAATATAACGGTGGTGTTGCCAAGGAGGATCTGGGAGCAGAGAATCTGGAGGCGTTAAAGAAGGGCATTGCCAATCTGGAGAAGCATATTGAAAATGTTTCAAAATTTGGTGTTCCTTGTGTTGTAACATTAAATCGTTTTGTATCCGATACAGATGCAGAACTGTCATTTGTCAAGGAATTCTGTGAGGAGCGGGGCTGTGATTTTGCACTGTCTGAGGTATGGGAGCACGGCGGTGAAGGCGGTATCGCTCTGGCCGAGAAGGTGTTAAATACTCTGGAGAACAAGGAAAGTCATTATGCACCATTGTATCAGGTAGAGCAGCCGATCAAGGAGAAGATCGAGACGATTGCCAAAGAGATTTACGGAGCAGGAAGCGTCAGCTATTCACCGGCGGCATCTCAGGCAATTACACGTTTGGAGAAGCTTGGTTATGGGAAGCTTCCAATCTGTATGGCAAAGAATCAGTACTCTTTGTCCGATGATCCAAAGCTGCTCGGCTGCCCGAAGGATTTCCCAATTAATATCCGTGAGGTATATGTGTCTGCTGGCGCTGGCTTTGTAGTAGCGATCACCGGTACTGTTATGACTATGCCGGGACTTCCAAAGCATCCGGCGGCAGAGGGCATTGACGTCAACGAGGACGGTGTGATCACAGGATTATTCTAAGAGTTATCCGGAGATTACATGCAATTTTTGAATGGTCGATTCGAATAAAATAAATCTGGCACCATAAAAAATATAAAAACTGGCAGTTTTCATACTGTCAGTTTTTTTTTATCATATATAAGATCTTTAATGAGAAATACAAATGAAAGAAGGGTTTTATTATGGCAAAAGAGACAACGACAGCAGCAGGGATGAATGTTGCAGAGACAGAGACTTCACACAGCAAGACCATTGAAATCACAATGGCAGCATTATTTATCGCATTGACCTATGTGGCAACGGCATTTATTAATGTACGCATTCCATTTCTGGCAGCCAACGGTGGTTTGATCCATCTGGGCAATATCCCTCTTTTTGTAGCTGCAGCTATTTATGGAAAAAGAACCGGCGCACTGGCAGGGGCTTTCGGTATGGGATTGTTTGATCTGACTTCCGGCTGGGTTTCCTGGGCACCATTTACCTTTGTGATCTGTGGCCTGATCGGTTTTGCATTTGCCGCAGTAGCGGGAAAGAAAGCAGGAAAGGGGCGTTTGATCCTTGCCGTTTTTGTGGCAGCAATTATTAAGGTTGTCGGTTATTATATCGCAGAGATCATTCTTTATGGAAACTTTGTGGCACCTGTAACTTCTATTCCGGGCAATCTGGTACAGATCTTTGTTGCAGGCTTGATCGCAGTTCCTGTGATCCTGGTATTGCAGAAGGTACTCCATAATTAAAGATATATATGATGAGATTATTTTGATCATTATTAATATGAGATGAAATACGAAAAAGGCAGGCGCAGATTTTTCTGTGGCTGCCTCTTCCTGAAAGAATAAGATAAAAACAGAGAGAAAGGAACAGGGATTGATATGAAAACATTAGAGAATACTTCCATCAAAATTATGACTCCGGGGCCGACGCAGGTGGCAGACAGCGTGTATCATGCCAGAAGCTTACGGACCACAAATCCGGATCTGGATCCGGCATTTTATGATTTCTACCGGGACACCTGCCGTCTGTTTGGACATCTGATTCACACAGAGAATGAATGTTTCGTTCTGGGAGGGGAGGGAATCCTTGGACTGGAGGCTGCCTGTGCTTCTCTGACGGAGCCGGGGGACCGTGTTCTTGTGATCGACAATGGAATCTTTGGAAAAGGCTTTGCTGATTTTGTGTCTATGTATCAGGGAGATCCGGTAACATGGTCTCTTGACTACCACAATCCGTTATCGCCGGAGAAGCTTCGTGATTATCTGGAGAAGGATCATGATTTTAAATATGCAACGCTTGTACACAGTGATACTCCAAGCGGCTTATTAAATCCGGTAGAGAAACTGTGTCCGATCCTGAAAGAATACGGCATTCTGACAGTCGTGGATTCGGTGACAGGTATGTTTGCAGATGAGCTGGACGTAGACGCAGCACAGATTGATATTGTCTGCGGCGGTTCCCAGAAGGCATTGTCAGCACCTCCGGGACTTACTATGGTGGCAGTCAGTCAGGATGCGTTTGCGGCAATGCACGATAGAAAGACGCCGATCCGGTCCTTTTATGCGAATCTTCTCACCTTTGAGAATTATTATAAGGATCAGTGGTTCCCTTATACGATGCCGGTCAGCGATATTATGGGAATTAGACAGGCACTGGAAAATGTGGCGGCAGATCCGGAGCATCTGAAACGCCACGCAAAGATTGCGGCAGCAACCAGAAAAGCATTGACAGAAGCAGGACTTACGTTGTATCTTGAAAGTGGCTTTGCATCCTCTGTTACGGTATTTTATGTGCCGGAGGGAATGAAAGCACAGGATATTTTGGACACAATGGTAGAGAAGCACCATATTATGATCGCAGGCTGCTTTGATGTGCTTGCAGGCAAGGTGATCCGTATTGGTCATATGGGAAATAATGCCAATGAGACGGATATGATAGAGACATTGAAGGCCTTGGCGCAGACATTGAGGGAGCTGGGTTTTGAAGTGCAGGCAGACCCGGCGGAGAGGTTTCAGGCATATATGAAGTGAGATGAACGGTGCTGACCATGGAAGGGATTAGGTCGTATATATGAAACAGTTGAAGGAAGATCTGAAAAACCAGACATTTCATCCGGTATATCTTCTGTATGGAGAGGAAGATTATCTGAAAAGAATGTATCGTGACAGACTGAAAAAGGCAGTATTGGGCGATGGAGATGAGATGAACTATTCCTATTTTGAGGGGAAAGATATTGATTTTCCGACGCTGCGGGAAGCGGCCAATACCCTTCCTTTTTTCAGCGATCACCGTATCATCATTATAGAAAACAGCCGTTGGTTTAAGAATGCTTCGGAACTGGCAGACTATCTGCCGGCCATGCCGGATACCACGGTGATGGTATTTGTGGAGAAAGAAATTGACAAACGAAATAAGCTGTACAAATATGTCAATAAAAACGGTCTTGCTGTTGAGATGACGACAATGACGGAGCGGGAACTGAAAGCGTGGGTGGCACTGCTTCTGAAACAAAGCGGCAGAAAAATACAGGAGAGTACCGCATCCTACCTGTTGGAGCAGGTCGATAATTCCATGACCAACATAAAAAATGAGCTGGATAAACTGATCGCCTACACAGAGGGCAGAGAGATCATTACCAAAGAGGATATTGATGCGGTGTGCAGTATTCAGGTTACAGGAAGGATCTTTCAGATGATGGATGCAGTGGCGTCCGGCAATCAGGGAGAGACTCTGCGGCTGTATCATGATCTTTTGACTCTGCGGGAAAATCCTATGTCGATCCTTTATCTTCTGACCCGTCATTTTAATGTTTTATTGCAGGTTAAGGGGATGGCAGGAAAATATGACCGGGCAGAAATGGCCAAAAAAGCAGGAATTCCTCCGTTTGCCGTGGGAAAGTACCAGTCACAGTGTCGTAGATTTTCCGGATCAAAAATCAAATCCATGCTGGATTCCTGTATTGAAACGGAATACCAGTTTAAGAGAGGAAATATTGGAGACCAGCTTGGAGTGGAGCTTTTGCTCATTTCTTTTGCGGAAATTTAAAAAACATAAAAAATTAAAAATAATAGTTGACAATCAAACATAAAGATGATAATATACTAATCGTGCTCGCGAGAGATGCTCGCAAGCAGATATGCGGAAGTGCTGGAATTGGCAGACAGGCTAGATTCAGGTTCTAGTTCGGATTTCCGAGTGAGGGTTCAAGTCCCTTCTTCCGCATTATATATTTTATCACATTATTTAAGAAACCTTATCAGGTTTCTTTTTTTTGTCATAAGAATTAAGCGGGAGACTTTTTTGATTTTCTGTCATTGATTATTTATGAGTTTTGTGTGAATTCGGAATAATTTCTTGACTTCTCTTATATTTTCGGTAGAATAGAAGATAGCGTTTTATTTTTTGAACGTGATAATTACTGAGTGGAGGAGTAAACATGAATTCATCAAAAAAAATCATGAACAAGCAGAATGGCGAGAGTGTAAAGGAATCTTCCCAGGTTTCTGCAGCAAAAGGAAATAAGAGGTTATCCGATGGCGGATTTAGTGATACGAAAAAGATTGTGATCGGTGCAATCTGTGTCATTATTGTGCTGGTTCTTTGCATCGGTGTAGGTATCCAGCAGTTTCAGCCAAAGGTTGTATTAAAGGTCAATAATACCAAGTTGACGATGGATGATATGATGTATCCGATCTATGAGCGTGAGAGTGCATATCTTCCTTACGATGAGATGTATCAGATGTACACTGGTAAGTCTATCTGGGAAAATAACTACATGGGTAGTGACCGGAATATTACTTCTACCGTAACAAATGCAATTGGTCTGAAGCAGGAAGTTATTGATACCGAGACAGAGTATGAGATTCTTTATCAGGAGGCAAAGAAAGCAGGAAAGAAGCTGAGTGCCGATGATAAAAAGGAAGTTCAGGATGAGGTTGCCAAGGCATTAAAGGGACTTTCCTTTACACAGAAGCTTCGTCTGAATATTTCTAAGAGTAAGCTGACAAAGCGTTTTGAACTTCGTAAACTGGCGGATAATTATAAAAAGGAACAGACGAAGGAACTGGATAAGACAGTCGATGAGAAGGCTGCAATTAAGGATATTTCCAAGAAGGATTACAGAGAGTACAAGGTTCAGTGTTATGCATTCTCTAACACATCCACAGATTCTGACGGAAATACCAAGAAGCTTTCTGACAGCGAGAAGTCCAAACTGGAAAAGGAACTGCAGGAGCTGTACAAAAAGGCTGCAGATGCCAAGGATTTCTCTAAGCTTCTGAAGGATGACAGCAAGTCAGATATTAAGTTTTCGGATACAAGCTTCACAGAGAAGGACGGCTGGAGCATGGTAACGGATAAAAAACTTCTGAAGCAGATCAAATCTATGAAGAAGGATGAGATTTCTGATATTATCAAGGATGAGAAGAGTGGATATGTTCTTTTTGTTAAGATGGTAGATAATAATTCCAATGACAGCTATAAGAAAGCATGTGATTCTGCCATTACTTCTGCAAAGAATGATGCTTATGATACATGGTATCAGGGCATTCTTGAAAATTATAAAGTATCAACAAACTCTGACGTATGGGATGATGTGACGATCGGCTCTGTAACGACGGATATTGTTACCGCCGCAGATCTGGAGAAGATGAATGGCGATTCTTCTGACGCAACTTCCGGCAAATAATAAAATGGTTTCACATGGCATATGTACGTTGTTGATTACAAACAGGAGGAAAAAATGGGACAGGTAAAAAGAATTTATGTGGAGAAAAAAGCTCCTTATGCAGTTCGGGCAAAAGAACTGAAGGAGGAAGTAAGACAGTATCTTGGCATTACCGCTTTGCGTAACGTAAGGGTTTTGATTCGTTATGATGTGGAGAATCTTAGCGATGCCACATATCAGCAGGCACTGATGACGGTTTTTTCAGAGCCGCCTGTAGATGATTATTATGAGGAGATCTTTGAGATGGATCCGGATGCATTCTGCTTTTCCGTAGAATATCTTCCGGGACAGTTTGATCAGAGAGCGGACTCGGCAGAGCAGTGTGTAAAGCTCTTAAATGAAAAAGAGGATCCGGTGATCCGTTCTGCGACAACGTATGTTTTTGAGGGAGAGATCAGCGAGGAAGACCGCACAAGGATCAAGGAATATTGTATCAATCCGGTGGATTCCAGAGAAACCGACGAAAAGAAACCGGATACACTGGTTCAGAAGTTTGATGAGCCGGCAGACGTAGCTATATTTGATGGTTTTCAGAGTATGCCGGAGGCAGAATTAAAGGAGCTCTATGATTCTCTGAATCTGGCGATGACTTTTAAGGATTTCCTGCATATCCAGAAGTATTTTGCGGGAGAGGAGAAGCGTGATCCTTCCGTGACAGAGATCCGTGTACTGGATACATATTGGTCTGATCACTGCCGTCACACCACATTCCTCACCGAGTTAAAGAATGTTACCTTTGATGATGGTTATTATAAGAAACCGATTGAGAAGACATATCAGGAGTATTATACAGCTCATAAAGAAATGTTTGCGGGCAGAGACGACAAGTTTGTTTCTCTGATGGATATTGCGCTTCTGGCAATGCGTCAGTTAAAGAAGGCAGGTAAGCTGGATGATATGGAGGAGTCTGATGAGATCAATGCATGCTCCATCGTTGTTCCTGTAGAGATTGATGGGAAGGAAGAGGAGTGGCTTGTATTCTTTAAGAATGAGACACATAATCATCCGACGGAGATCGAGCCGTTTGGTGGTGCTGCGACATGTCTTGGCGGTGCGATCCGTGATCCGCTGTCAGGCAGAGGTTATGTATATCAGGCAATGCGTGTAACTGGCGCAGCAGATCCTACTGTTTCCATGAAGGATACCCTTCCGGGTAAGTTGCCACAGCGTAAGATTACCACAGGCGCAGCTCATGGATACAGCTCTTATGGTAACCAGATCGGACTTGCAACCGGACTGGTCAATGAGGTTTATCATCCGAATTATGTGGCAAAGCGTATGGAGATCGGTGCTGTTATGGGAGCTGCTCCGAGACGCAATGTCATTCGTGAAAACAGTGATCCGGGAGATATTATCATTCTTCTGGGTGGACGTACCGGACGTGACGGTATCGGTGGTGCTACAGGATCTTCTAAGGCACATACCACAAAGTCAATTGATGTCTGTGGTGCAGAGGTTCAGAAGGGTAATGCTCCGACAGAGCGAAAGATCCAGCGTCTGTTCCGCCGTCAGGAGGTAAGCTCCATTATAAAGAAGTGTAACGATTTCGGTGCCGGCGGTGTGTCCGTTGCCATCGGTGAGCTGGCAGATGGTCTGGAGGTTAATCTGGACAAGGTGCCAAAGAAGTATGCCGGACTGGACGGCACAGAGCTTGCGATTTCTGAGTCTCAGGAGCGTATGGCTGTTGTTGTTGCCAAGTCTGATGTCGATAAAATGCTTGATTTTGCAGCAGAAGAAAATCTGGAAGCTGTGGTTGTGGCTGAGGTGACGGAAAGCCCGCGTCTTGTATTGAAATGGAGAGGCAAGACGATCGTAGATATCTCCAGAGCATTCCTTGATACCAATGGTGCTCATCAGGAGACTGATGTTGAGGTGACGATACCGGATCAGGACAAAAACTACTTCCGGGAAAAGAAAGATACAAGAGATCTGAAGCGCGCATGGTTAGATACTCTGCGTGATCTGAATGTCTGCTCCCAGAAGGGACTTGTGGAGATGTTTGACAGCTCCATCGGTGCGTCTACCGTAACGATGCCTTATGGTGGAAAGACACAGCATACACCGATCCAGACAATGATCGCAAAGCTTCCGGTGCTGGAGGGTAAATGTGATACCGTTACGATGATGAGCTATGGCATGGATCCATATCTGACAAGCTGGAGTCCATATCATGGAGCTGTTTATGCCGTGATCTCATCTGTGGCCAAGATTGTCGCTTCCGGTGGCGATTACAGTAAGATTCGTTTTACATTCCAGGAGTATTTCAGACGTCTCGGAACAGATCCGAAGCGCTGGGGTGAGCCGATGGCAGCTCTCTTAGGTGCTTATGATGCGCAGATGAAGCTGGGACTTCCATCTATTGGTGGAAAGGACAGTATGTCCGGTTCCTTTAATGATATTGATGTACCGCCAACATTATGCTCCTTTGCAGTTGACGTAGCGACTTTGCAGGATGTTGTCAGTCCGGAGCTGAAAAAGGCAGGCAATGTTCTTGTGAAGTTTGATATTGAGAAGGATGAGTTTGATCTTCCGGTATATTCTCAGTTAATGAGTCTCTATGCAGACATTACAAAGCTGATCCATGAGAAGAAGATTGCTTCTGCATATGCCGTTGGCTTTGGCGGTATCTGCGAGGCTGTCAGCAAGATGGCATTTGGTAACGAGCTTGGTGTTACATTAAATGACCGGCTTTCGATTGATGAGCTGTTTGCAAAGGACTATGGCTCTATTATCGTTGAGATGGATCCGGAGGACTATGCAGCATGTAAGCTCGCTGGCAAAGAGATCGGTACTGTAACAGAGCAGCCGAATTTCGTGGCAGGTACTACGTCTATCTCTATGAAGGAAGCGTATGAAGCATGGACAGGACGCCTGGAGGAGGTATTCCCAACCAGATCCGGTGTGGAGCAGAAGCCGCTGGAGGATACCCTGTTTGATGCAAAGCAGGTCTATACTGCACAGAGAAAGCTGGCACGACCAAAGGTATTTATCCCTGTATTCCCTGGTACAAACTGCGAGTATGACACTACAAAGGCATTTGAGCAGGCAGGAGCAGAGGTAGAGACATTAGTATTTAAGAATATGACAGAGGGACAGATTGTAGAGTCTGTCAATGCTTTTGAAAAAGCTATCAGAGAAAGTCAGATCCTGATGTTCTCTGGCGGATTCAGTGCCGGTGATGAGCCTGATGGTTCAGCGAAGTTTATTGCGTCCATTTTCAGAAATCCAAAGATCATGGATGCCGTTCATGATCTGTTGCAGCAAAGAGATGGTCTGGCACTTGGTATCTGTAACGGATTCCAGGCACTGATCAAGCTGGGACTTGTGCCATATGGTGAGATCAAGCCACAGACAGCGGGAGCACCGACTCTGACAACCAACAGCATTGGACGTCATATCTCCAAGTCTGTTTACACAAAGGTAGTAACCAATAAGTCCCCATGGCTGATGCGTGCAGAGCTTGGTGGTGTTTATGCGATTCCTGCTTCTCATGGTGAAGGTCGTTTTGTGGCAGAGGAGAGTGTGATCAAGGAACTCTTTGCAAATGGCCAGGTGGCAACGCGTTACGTGGATCTGCAGGGAAATCCGACTATGGACGAGGAATTCAATCCAAATGGCTCGTATGCGGCCATTGAGGGTATTACCAGTCCGGATGGAAGAGTTCTCGGTAAGATGGCTCATTCCGAGCGTATTGGTGACGGTGTGGCTGTCAATATTTATGGCAATCAGAACCAGCATATCTTTGAATCCGGTGTATCTTATTTTAAGTAAGATGATGGGAAAATCGGAGAAGATTTTGTGCTAGAAAAATAAAAATAAAAAAATTAAAAAAAGTGGTTGACAAATCACACGCTTTCCGATAGAATACTACTTGTGCTTGAGACAAGAGGTTGTCGGAAAGCGAAATGCACGAGTGGCTCAGTGGTGGAGTATCGCCTTGCCAAGGCGAGGGTCGCGGGTTCGAATCCCGTCTCGTGCTTTTT